>Ga0308160_10000077_pt1 | contig 289481 bp, 203 predicted proteins | sample PhyFR1_FD_201036 | JGI IMG/M metagenome (GOLD analysis project Ga0308160, IMG submission 201036) | Phyllosphere microbial communities from UC Gill Tract Community Farm, Albany, California, United States - DLSLF.R1 | ecosystem: Host-associated > Plants > Phyllosphere > Unclassified | place... | reverse complement strand
AAGAAATAAAAAAGGGAGGGGTATCCTTTTACATCGACATCGATTAATTCTCGTGTCTAGCCCGACCACAAGTTTTTCTCCCTCTTTTGATTATTTGTATTATAAAGGTAAAGATATGAGCCCGACCTTTGCGCAGCTTAGGTAACGCCCAGATTAGTTTGCAATTGGCAGTTTACAGTTTTCAGGTCTATAACAAAGAGTAATACTCAGATTAATTTGCAATTGGCAGTTTACAGTTTTCAGGTCTATAAAAACTGAGTTTCTTACGCTCTTTAAGGCTTTCCCAAATAAAAATGGAATCTGTCTCAATCTTTCTACTTATCCGCTCAAATTCAATTTGGCCTGAAAGCAAAGCATTTCTTTAATATATTTGATGCAGCTGACCAAGATATCTTGAAAAAACTCTTCATCCTTTTATGTCTTTTGTTTTCGGTGCACCTCGTGTGGGGGCAACCTTATTATTTCAGGCATTATCAGGTAGAAAACGGACTTTCTAACAATACCGCCTTTTGCAGTGTGCAGGATGGAAACGGTTTTATGTGGTTTGGCACAAAAGATGGCTTAAACCGGTTTGATGGTTATTCTTTTAAAACCTATCGGCACGACCCGGACCAGGCTGGCAGTTTAGGCAACGATTTAATCTATGCACTTCACCACGACCGGGAGCAAACACTTTGGGTAGGTACCAACAGCGGCGTTTACCATTACAATCCGGCAAAAGAAAGCTTCAGCATCATCAAAGAAACCAAAGGGATGCGGATTATAGATCTGGCCAGCGATCAGCGTGGAAATTTATGGATCTTGTCTTCATTCAAAATATACCTCTATCAAAAGCATAGTAAGAAAGTACAGGCTTTCACCCATAATGCACCTTTCGATGCCGCCCTGGTAACGGTTTTAAAAGATGGTAGCGTATGGATCAGTACCGGAAAGGGAACGCTTGAAAAATATAACCCCAAAACGAATAATTTTCAGCGTTTTAATATCAATGGTAAAAATGCCAAAATAGAATACGGCTGGGTATCCAGAATTGCAGAAACCGAAAATGGAAATTTACTGGTTGGCACCACCAATCAGGGGGTCAAACTCTTTAATCCGGTTACTTTAGCATCAAAAAATATATTGCGGTTAAACGACGACCAAACACCAATTTTTGTACGGGATATCAAAAAAACAGGCCCTCATGAGTTTTGGATTGCCACAGAATCGGGCATTTACATTTACAATGACGAAAACGGAGCGATTATCCATATTAAAAAACAGTACAATAACGATTATTCTTTAAGCGATAATGCCGTTTACACCATCTGTCTAGACCGCGAAGGAGGCGTTTGGACGGGCACCTATTTTGGCGGTGTAAACTACTATTCGAGCCATACTTCCCTGTTTACCAAATACTTTCCCCAAAAAGGCACAAACTCGATCAGTGGAAGTGACGTAAGGGAAATTACCAGGGATGGTAATGGAAATTTCTGGATTGGCACGGAAGATGCGGGACTGAACAAACTTGACGTAAAAACAGGAATATTTAAACACTTTTTGCCCGATGGAAAACCCGGAAGCGTTGCCTATTCCAATATCCATGGTTTATTGGTTGACGGCGACAAACTCTGGATCGGCACTTTCGAACACGGATTGGATGTTTTAGACCTGAAAACAGAAAAGGTAATTAAACATTACCAGGCAGGTGTTGGAAATGCCTTACGCACGAATTTTATTGTTACTTTCTGTAAAACACGGTCTGGTGAAATTTTAGTGGGGACCATTAATGGGATTTACCGCTACAACCGCAAACGCGATGATTTTGAACCTGTTACCGGCCTCCCCTTTATCTTTTACTATTCGATTATTGAAGATAGCAAGGGCAATATCTGGGCAGGCAGTTTTAATGATGGTTTATTTCAGTTTAACTTATCCAAACCTGGATATGTGAACTACCGAAATAATCCGACAGATGCGAAAAGTTTAAGTCATAACACCGTAAATAGTGTTTTTGAAGATCGTAAACAACAGATTTGGGTAACCACAGACGGTGGCGGGCTTTGCAGGTTTGATCAGAAAACACATCAGTTTAAGTGTTATGGTATAAAAAATGGCTTTCCGAGCAATTACCTGTTCCGCATTGAAGAAGATGCCGCAAATAGGTTCTGGATTAGCAGTACCAGAGGACTTATCCATTTTGACCCCTCCACGGGTTTAAACAAAACCTATACTAAAGCCAACGGATTGCTTACCGATCAGTTCAACTACAGTTCTGCCTTTCAGGATGAGGATGGCCGAACCTATTTTGGGAGTGTAAAAGGGCTGGTCAGCTTCAATCCGGCCAACTTAAAAGCAACATCATACGAAACTCCTGTATTTTTAACCGGATTTCAGATTAACAGCTTAGAAATAGGTTTAAATGGGGCAGATTCTGTTTCTGATCAATCGATCGTTTATGCCGATACCATCGAACTTAACTACAACCAATCTTCTTTTAGTATCGATTTTGCGGCATTAAGCTATCTCTCGCCCGAAATGACGGAGTATGCCTATAAAATGACGGGGCTTTATAAAAACTGGGAATATTTAAAAACCAACAGGAAAGTTTATTTTACCAAACTTGCCCCTGGGAATTATATTTTTGAAGTGAAAGCATTGGTTGAAGGTAGTAGTACCTGGAGCACCAAAAATGCGAAGTTACTGATCAAAATCAGTCCTCCTTTTTACCTCAGCCCTGTGGCGTATTTGTTTTATCTCATCGCGGCAGGTGGAATTATCTTCTTTCTGGTACGAAGCTATCACCGAAAAATCGCGTTAAAAAACAGCAGGCGGATGGAAGTTTTTGAGCATGAAAAACAAAAAGAAGTGTATCAGGCGAAAATCGAATTCTTTACCAATGTTGCCCACGAAATCAGAACACCCCTTACGCTGATTATCGGCCCGATGGAGAAACTGATTAAACAGGCTGATGCCGTACCCGCGATAGAAAAGAATTTACGGATTATGGAGCGAAACACCGATAGGTTGCTCAAATTGACCAATCAGTTACTGGACTTCAGAAAAACCGAAACCAGCGAATTTTCATTAAATTTCGTAAAAGCCGATATTTCAGAAATCCTAAAAGATGTATTTCTTCAGTTTCAACCTGCTGCAGAACAGCATGAGATGAAGTATAGCCTTCATTTACCTGAGAAAAAGCTCCTTGCCTATATCGATGTAGAGGCCTTTTACAAAATGATCAGCAATTTGGTAGACAATGCCATTAAGTACGGAAAAACCATAGTACAGATCAATTTATCATTGCAGGAAGGCGATAAGTTTGCTGTGGTGGTAAAAAACGATGGACATCGCATCCCCATTGAAATTAAGGACAAGATATTTGAACCTTTTTTCAGGGGCAAAGAAACAGAGATTAAGGCAGGAACCGGAATAGGTTTATCGATTTCAAAATCGCTTGCTCAACTGCATAGCGGGGAGCTTTATTTAGATTTTAATGACCATGATTTTAATATATTTGTATTGGAATTGCCTATCCATCAACTTATAGAATTTAACCTGAACGGAAAATGGAAGAAATTATAGGCAAGCTGGCCATAAAAGATACTGAAGATATGGAAAAATCTGTAGTGTTGCTGGTTGATGATAATGAAGATATCCTTGATTTCATTTCAGATGATCTGGAAGAAAAATACCATGTACTACAGGCCAGAAACGGTATAGAAGCATTAGAAATATTACAGCGTGAAATTGTTCAGCTCATCATTAGTGATGTAATGATGCCCGAAATGGACGGTTTCGAATTTTGTGCGAAAGTAAAATCTACCTTAGAATTTAGTCATATCCCCGTTATCCTGCTTACCGCAAAAAACTCATTGCAATCTAAAATTGAAGGTTTAGAACTGGGTGCCGATGCCTATGTGGAAAAGCCATTTTCTCCCGAGTTTTTACAGGTACAGATTTCGAGCCTGATTAAAAACAGGAACAAAGTCAAAGCATATTTCGCGAGCTCTCCCCTGCTCCACCTTAAAAGTATTGCATATTCAAAGGCAGACGAACTGTTTTTAGAAAAATTACAGGATACCATTAACAAGAATATCAGCAATCAGGATCTGGACGTCGAACATCTGGCAGAAAAGATGAATATGAGCCGGCCAACCTTATACCGGAAAATTAAATCCATTTCTAACCTTAGCCCCAATGAACTGATTAATTTGGCAAGACTAAAAAAAGCGGCCGAACTTTTAAATGAAGGGGTACTAAAAATTTATGAAATCTCAGAAATGGTTGGTTATAGCTCCCAATCGCATTTTGGAAGAAACTTTGCCAAACAGTTCGGCATGTCGCCAACTGACTATGTAAACAGTAAAACTATTGATAAAAAAAGCCTTAAAATCAAATAGTTAAGCATTGTTATTTTCTTAATTTTTCCGTAAATTGTCATAACCAAAATATAGAAGTTATGAACATGCTTAAGAAAATCCAGATCTGGGGCGATCACCATCACCCAAAATGGTTAGACTATTTTAGAATCTTATTAGGCCTTATTTTAATTTGGAAGGGAATTGATTTTTACATCAATATGCCCGCCTTTAGTAATTTAATGAGAGGCGCTTTCTTAGGTACGGCTGTGAGCATTAGCTTACTGGCACACCTGATTATTATGTTACACCTAATTGGGGGCTTAGCCATTACCCTGGGCACACATACCCGTGTATTCTGCCTGGTTAATTTACCAATATTGATCGGGGCGGTATTCTTTGTAAATATTTCTGGTGGAATTTTTAAACCCTATTCAGAATTTTGGTTTTCGGTCTCCGTATTAATCGGACTCGTTTGTTTTGCAATTGAGGGAAATGGTGTTTTATCGGTAGACCGGGAAAAAATTTACCCTAAAGAGGCGATTTAGTTTAAACCTAAAGCCTGAAATTGTAGCTAAAATGGCCATTATTGGCCCTTTATTTGTTTTTTTGAAAGTTTTTATGCGAGCTAACTAAATGATTAGCAACGCTTAAAATATTTATGCAAATATTTGAATGGAAATCATTTGCAGATTTGCTTCAAGTTCGTACTTTTGCAGCGGAGAGTTGGCAGAGTGGTCGATTGCGGCAGTCTTGAAAACTGTTGACTTGTTAAAGGGTCCGCGGGTTCGAATCCCCCACTCTCCGCCAGAGAAAAATAAAAAGCCTTAAATCGTAAGATTTGAGGCTTTTCTCGTTTCAAGGGATGGCATTTTGCCCAAATCCCGGATCAATCCCAAAATCCCTGGTTAAATTACTATGATAACACATAAACCAGTTATTTTTTCGTAAATTTAAGTATTGAAATTCAGCTGCAGCTATTCTAATTTTCTCCCAGTTTCTAGTGCTTCCCTGCAGCCACCCATAAATCTCCCTATTTAACTGAATTTTTAAACAATTTAAAAACTATTATCATGCCTAAGTATGTAATTGAAAGAGAAATTCCTGGAGTAGGAAAATCAACCGCGGAACAATTAAAAGAAATTGCAAAAGCATCTAACGAGGTGTTAAGCAAAATGGGGCCACAAATACAATGGGTAACCAGCTATGTAACAGACAATAAGATCTATTGCATTTACAATGCTCCAAATGAACAAATGGTCATGGAACATGCTAAACAAGGTGGATTCCCAGTAAATTCAATAAGTAAGGTCTCCGCCCTTATGGATCCGGTAACGGCGGAGTAGAATATTATTATTTTCTGTAAATACACATTCTAGCCCAAGTCTTAGTGCCCCCAGCCTGGGCAAAGGCTCGGCTTGTGCTTGGATGCGATCACTTAGAAAAAGCATCTAACTAAAGCAGTCAAAGAGCCGGTATACGACGAAATATTTCATGATATTTTTAGTTTATTTAAGGCTTAATTTTACAAGCTGATTAATACCCGCTTGTATGCCTATACTAAGTCTACTTTATCCTTCAATCTCATCTTCTTTAGGTGGCCTTACAAAATCTAAAAATTCCCTCTCTATGACTCCAAAAGACTTAAAATTCACTTTTGCCTCTCGCAAAGAAATTGAATTCGGTCCCCCATCATCATCAATATGCTCCTCCTGATAAAAATCTTTTTGCCAAAAACAAACAGGGCAGATCGTTGAAATCGCATCCTTTTCGATCGTAAAAAAGCCACAACAAGTACATTTAATTTTATCTTCTGTGTCCATTATTTATTATATGCATTGACTTGTTGCCCACAATTAACAGCAAATTAATTTAGCTACTTGCCTGGACTTAAAGGTAGCAACAAATCTATTTATTCCCCACACGTCCATAGCCGCGCGCAAGCGAGGAGACGGCGAATTCCGATCAATAAGTAATACCTGCATTTGTTACCGTTCTGACAGTATCACGAAATAATCCTATTTAATACCGACAGGTTGCCATCTAACCTCATCCTTAACTCATTCACATTAATATTAAATTTATCATTGGGGTCATAAAATTCTTCAGGATTATACTCATCAATATCCAAGAAGATTGCATCCATAATATGGTTGACTTCATCATCAAATGATGAGGTCATCCAATAAGTATCCTCTCTTCTAATCTGAAGAAAATACTCAACAAAAACAGAATCCGTAATTTTATCAGATAGAAAAATACTAATAAGATAAATGTACTTCTGTAAATTTATTTTGTCTAAAAGTTTCACACCGCTTACCATAGAAATTTTCTTGTTAAACCCATCTAGCGCAAGTCTTAGCGCCCACAGCCTTAGTAAAAGCCGACTTGGCTTTCGTTAAACAAATACATTAATCCCTAAAAAAATCCCAGCTAAATATAGTGAATGCACAAGTCATCCCCAGCTGCCTCCCCACTGAGACTTGCGCTATTAAGGGTTCTAAATTAACTTTCTTAAAATATACACTCATAACTATTATCTAAGGTGAAGAACGAGGCATTAGTTTCAACTCATGTTTCTCTTTACCAGATATATCTATTGAATATATAATTCCATCACTACTTTCATCAGTAAAGAAAATCCTCTGAAGAGTAGAAGAATAGCGAAGATTGGAAATATTTGAATTAAATGAATATATAGATTTTGTTTTCTGAGACCTCAGGTCTATTATATACATTCTATTATAAACTGTGTAGAGTAAATGATTGCTATCAATAAAAAATGGGTTTGAGTAGTCTTCTGCTTTGTCGGAAGTATCATTTATGGAGGAAATTCTCTTTGACATTTTTCCATCCAAGGCGTTATATTTAAATATTCCGCCGTTGTCTCCAGCAAAAACATAGAAGGCGATAGTTGAAGCAGAATCTATATTCAAACTACCTAATGAATAAGCATTTAGGCTTGTATATCTTTTAGACAAACCAGAGGATATAGATACGGAATAGATATCAAAATCACGGGCAGTTTTTGCTGCCACAATTGAATTATTCCCATACTCATTTGCTGCACAATAAATTATACTGTCTCCATTTGATTTAAAAACAGCTTCGGTCTTGATACTGTTAGTGTCGGTTATTTTTTTAATTTCTCCGGAAATTACATTTCCGACATATATTGAACTGTTTATCGAATTCTTTTCGTTGGAAACAAAAACAACATTTTTTCCATCGGCTGAAAACCTTGGATTGAGAAAAGAAGCTTCAGATGGGGAGCTGATTTTTTTCAGAACATAATTTCTCTTTAAATCATATATGTAGAGAGAAGCTTGCCCATTTGTTATCCACGAAAATGCAATCAATTTTCCATCTGAACTTACGTCAAAGTTACCAAAGCCATCCTCATGCTCAATACCTTTATTGAAACAACCCGAAATTGCAATGACATGTACAATAAGAAACAGGCTATATATATACTTTTTCATTTATTATATGTAAAACTTCGTTCAAAACTAAGAAAAGCCATTATATTGCCTCAATCGTCCTTACGTTCTAGCGCCAACTTAGGAGTACATAAAGAATAAAAACGACCCCTGTTGTGTTACGAAATGTCTGCCCTCCCGCTCCTTCTAAACTGTTATATCGCTCATCATAATCACCTAACTTATAGTCATTTCTATTGTTACACCCTTAGAGCGCTATGATTTCGCCAATATTTCATCATATTCCAAATTGGAATTAATAATCCTATCTTCAATCAGCCACTTATTTTTTCCAATTCTATAATTCCCTGCAACAACATAAAATATGTTATTTTCAGATTTAATTTCAAAAATTTTAAATCCTAAATCTTTTCTATAATGGATTAGTTTTTCAGGGATACATCTAGTCAATTCTCCTATTTCTATTCCTTTCAAAATATTGGGTAAATCCAAATATGCTACTGCTGAAAATTCTATATCAATATTGCAATCATTGAACTCGTTGTAGTCATCTTGGTCTGGGAATTTCATTGGGCTTCTTAGTATCAGAAAACTATGGCTAACTGTATAAGCCCAAATTTGAAAAACTCTATCTAATATACCACTCATAATTTTAAACTTTAAAATGGTTTTGGAACTACCTGATAGCTTCCGTTGGTAAACTTATAGAAAATTGTTCGCTGTAGCGCATTTGGATTATTCAAAATCATATGCAATTCCCAATTAGTAATATTATGATATCCAACAGGATCTGTAGGCTTAAATCCTGAAAATTGGATTTTTGAAAATCCTGTTAAATTGAAATGAAGATTATTATTTGTATTATTTATTTCAGATAGTATTTAATCCTTTTGGAATCCAGTAGAAAAGTCCCTATATGTTCGAAAACCTTTAGTTTCAGCAAACTTGAATAAGTCATCCCCCTAGCTGGTGCGAGCTTGTAGCTCGTATCCAAATTAACTTAAATCATATCAATTGCTAACAAACCCTTTTCTCCAGAAAAATCTATTGCACTGCTATACTTCCAATGGTAATCTTCTGTTACAAAACCTGCTTCAACCGGATTGTTGTGAATATAATCGACTTTTTGATCAATTACTTCGTTTGACCACAGCTCAATAGGCTTGACAGCAATTTAGATAATCTATGATTATTATGCTTCAAAAATTATGAAAGTTTAAGATTGCGACTTTCTAAATTTTAGAACTATGGCTTTTCTATATTGGTACGAGTTAAAAACTCGCACCAGCACATTTTATCTAAATTGCAATTTGCTCGGACCAGCAGGGGGGCTCAAACTGTGCTAGAATGCAATCACTTATATTTTTTTAACTAAATCAGTCAAAGCACTAGTCATCCAGCTCCTGTTCAGCCAATTAAGACTTGCGCTAGAAATAGGCAACAATTAATCCAGTTTAGTGTTATTAATCCAGTTCAATCAATACCCCCCAATTTTTAAATAGTTTTTTCTGGTAGATTTTTTGACTTTCAAAATCCTTTAATTTATCACACCTGTCATAAACAAAATATACTACTTTATTACGAGAATTTTCATTTTGGATTAACTGAAAATAGATAGTATCAAATGTCCCGCACGCCTCTCTTTTCTCAGTATCACACCGAATTTGCTTAATCTTTAAACTGTTCATTTTTGATACTAAAAGAGGATCAAAAATAATATTTTTGTGCCTACTATACTGAGACTCCAATGTAAATAATAAACCTACTTGATTATCGCCAAATTTCTTTTCTCTGATCCCATTTTCAATATAGGACCTAACAGAATCTAAGGACGCAAAATTCTGCTTCAATAATGTCTCATATCTTCTATGTTCAGTCTGACATGATATTAACAAACAAATTAAACTAACAATTAATAACTTTTTTCTTCTCATAACTAAGGCCTATTATGTAAACGTTCTTCAAGTACCCGGTCTTTAAATTTATCATCAGCCTTCATGTATTTTCGCCCTAAGGAACGACCCGTCGAAATAGCTCGTTGTTCCCAAGGCTCATCATGTCTACCTCTCGTTCCTTGTTCTGCAAGCCAATTGGGATCAATTAAGGCACTATGGTACTCTAATACCATCCCCCATAAAAGATTACCTGCTTCATTAGCATTGTATACTTTACCATTTATTTCTAGCAAGGCCGAACGATCTATATTTAAAAGACTATATACACTATTCTTGTAATCTAATCGCCCACCTACAGATTCTCGAATTATGGCACCTTCAATATCGCCCATATATTGATCATAAAAAATATAACTTGCTTGCCCCAGAATCTGTCCAATTTCAGGCACCCCTAATGTAACTATAGCTCCGAATGCACCGATTCTGTTATCAGCATCATCTCTTCCTTTTAATGTCTGTAAACTGTTCGCTTTAAAACTGAGGCCATTATAGTAAAACATATTATTTTTATTACCTTTTTGCTCCTTAATAACCGGACTCGTACCATCGCTACCAGACTTGAAAGAGTAAGTTGTAGATAAGCCCCTCTCTCTTATCTGCTGCTGAACAGAACTCCAACTTACCTCACCCCCATTTTCTTCATAAGCACCTGTGTTCCAATTGTATTTCGCCAACATACCATTTGGATCAGTTGCATTAATTGGGTTATTATAACAATAATTATATGGAGTGTAACTCGATACAATAGCTGCCATGGGGTCTACAACATTCCATCTACCAATTACCGGATCATAGAATCTAGCCCCGTAGTCATATTCATTAAGTTCCTCTTGTAGTTCCTTCCCATTGTAAAGATATTTATTTGTTCCTGCTATTACAACAGGTTCTTTTCTCAGCCCAAATGCATAGTAGTCGTCACGCTGTAACACGTTAAGTTCTCCAGTTGCAGGGTTTTTGTAAAATGTAACCCTTACATTGCCCAAATGGTCTTTAAGGTTGTACTCATAGCTGTAGCCCATACCATTCCTTCTGGCAATTCCCTCTCCTGTCCGGATAAAATCTATAGTTCCGTCCGGTTTGTATTGAATTCCATTTACATAGTAAATATTTTCAGATACACTCTGCTTAGACAGTTTTTCACCTGTAGCATCATAGATGTAGGTCAATCCTTTTCCTGTTATTGTTTGTGGCAGGTTTAGATAATTGTAACTAATATTTGTAATCCCTTTTTGGGTATCACTATTTAGATTACCATTGGCATCATAGGTGTAAGTACTATTGGTAAAGCCTGAGATTGCAGTTAATTTGTTGCCATCATAACCAGTATAACTGTTCGTACCATAGCCATCTCTAGTTAAACTGTCAATGTTACCCATTACATCATAATGGATGCGTTCGCCTAAGTTATTTCCCGCGATAGACTGTACTAGCTGATTCAGCTTATTATATATATACATAAATGTATTATTGCCGCCATTTGTAAACACCTGACTACTGATATTACCGTTGTATTGTGGTGAGCTACCGTCGTTGTATTTGAGCTCCATATTGAATTCGCTACTAATACTATTTGTCATCCAGCCCCTTTCATTGTAAGCAAAGTCACTATGCTGTAAGAATGTAGCCCCATTGTCTGTGCTATGCAGACTCCTAGTCCTGAGCTGACCAATTTCGTTATACTCAAACTTATTCAGCACTATCTCATCTGCATTATTGATCGATTCCATTGACGCCAGTTTCCTGCCCATGTGGTCATAATCGTAACGGTTGGCAACCTTAGTGGTGGTACCGTTTGCAATATGTATACGGGTACTTTCAATCACCTTACCTACAAAACTATATTTATTTTCCATAAAGTCTGTACCTCCCAGTAGATTCTGTGATTTAGACTGTATCAATCTCCCGTTCTGATCATAGTAATTTGCTGTCAATAATTTCTGCGTACTGCCTAATATAGATACAACCATGCCCGTCAGCAGGTCATTGGTTTGCCCCTCGATAGCCTGTCCACCTGTTGGGCCGCCGAAACTATTATTCGGAAAATCATAGCTATCATAGTAGTTTTTGGTCAGATAATCCGTGATTCCCCTTGGAAAGGAAACATCGGTATAGTCGCTATTAGCTGCTCTCGTTTCCCATAGCGGATAAATGCCAGCCTCTCTATTTACATTTGCCTGTAGGGAATCCCTGATACTGCCTGAACCGTATATTCCGGTAATAACGCTACGACCAAGCGCATCATATTTATTAAACGTCCACTGCCCAGTCAAATGTTGGTTGGCATCCTGACTCAACACCACCTGGTCCAATTTATTATAAACCATATACGACCATCCGCTACCAGGTATTTTTTTTTCGATTAACCTGCTCCTTTCATCATAATGGTAGCCATAAATAAACTTGTTAAAAACATCCTCGCTTTCATTAAAACTGCTTACCGTATACGAGCCGTTCTCGTTAACTGTTGGGGGAAGCACATATCGTAGATTGCCCAGATCATCGTATACGTAATAAGTGCTCAAAGACTTTGTATTAGTCTCCCATACCCTTTTCAAAACCACCCTGCCGTCCATATCCTTGAACTCCTCGGCAATGCCGGCTCTCTCATCCATATCCTTCCAATTTTCGTCTTTCCTAATTGTTTTATAAAGCCTTCCGGGTTGACATATCAGAGAAACCGCACCATTGTTGCCACTGTTGATACTCCATAGTTTTACTTCACCCTGTGCATTGCTTCCATATTCCAGCTTCGTGCTGTGGCCAGCTATTGGTTGCCATGCGTCACCAGGCGCTCCCTGTTCAAGAACCCTATTTAATGGGCTCGCCTCGAAAATAGTAAGGCTGTAAGGCGTGTTCGTATTTTTAACACCTAAAGGTGGACTATCGTAAAAGCTCTGTTGCTCCGTTAATGCACCGGAACGGTAGGCACCCCCATTTCCAGTGATACTGTACGGCTGAAACTTCTGCGTCTCCCTTCCCAACGCATCGTATATATATGGCTGAACTAAATCCTTACCTTCCGGACTCCCTTGTACTGTAACGGCTTGGAAGGGGCGACCGAGCCCATCAAAATAAGCGATCACTTGGCTCTCCTCGCAGATTCCCCGCGAAATGTTCAGCGTCTGCTCACTTACCCCCGCAACCTTGAAACTCCGGCTCAGCACGTAATTCTGCGATACACTAGGCTGAGAGACCAGCGGGCTACAGGAACCAAAACTCGCTCCTGTATAGATTCTTACACTGCTTCCGTACGGAATAATGAAGCCGTCCTTCAGTACAACGCTATCCCGAGCGCGGATCGCTGATTGACCACTGTAATTGTTCAAGGTCAACTGCTGCTGAGCAGACACTGATGCCCCATAGCAAATTAAAAAAGTAACTATAATGATATATTTTGTCGTATTCATAATGAGAACGTATAAGTATGCTTTTGAATGAAGACTTTATTAGCTTTTATTAATCTAGTGGCGGACAGCTTCCGCTGCTCATAATAAACTGGAGATTTTCATGACCGAAGGTTCCTAGCGTAATATTGCTCCATGTTCCGCCGAGGTGACACTCATAATTACTGCCATTCCTTTTCAATAATGTGTTACCTACTACACCCGTATTGGTAATGGTAATGCTGTATGTTCCTTTTGGTATGGTCACAGCAGCGCTACTTTGCCCCTGTGTAGTTACAGTTGTATTGTAAATTACGTTTGTAGAAAGATTTTTCAGGGTTACTTTGATACTGCTTGTTGTATTTTGCGCATTCGTTACGTAAAACGTCACCATAGGGACATAACAAAGTCCGCTGACATTTACCAATGATCCTTCGAAATCGACCTTGGCCTGCGCCTGAGCATCTGCGTCAGCTTGTGAAATCTCTGAAGTATAGGAGCCAGCGGATACATTGACTATCATCGGAGTTGGCAGGCTCGCTCCATCACAATTCGTTCTGTTGAACGTTCCGGTTTTGGCTACGTTATAATAATAACACTTTCCAGCCAGGTTGGCATTTGCCTGGCCCTTTGCATTTACTTCATTCTGGGCCAGTGCATCGGCATCAGCCTGAGATATATTGGAGGCATAACTGCCTGCCGCAACAGAGTAAGTTGTATAGGTACCCGTTTTTCCATTAAGGCAGTCATTTTTTTGATATATGCCTGATTTAATCGTATTAAAATAAAAAACCTTTGAACCTTCATTGGTAGGAGAAAAATTATATTTATACTGGCCTAAAACATTTTTATCCTGATCCTTTACCAGACTTAATCTGCTCAAAGCATCATATTGATAGCTTTTTTCCCGTCCAGCCTCGTCTGTGACAGATCTTACCTGCCCTCTAGCTGATACATATGCTATGGTATTCATTAATGCGCCCTCCGGATATATTCGCAATTCATCAATCAATGTATAACCAGATAATGTCGCAGGCAAGGTTGTGTAGGTCGTAGATAAAAAAGTCCAGTCGCCTCCCGTATTTTTGTACCAGAAACTAACTTTATATTTCCGCCCATCAGTTAAAATAGCTAAGGTTGGAAGCGAAAGTGGGGCTCCATTCAAAATCCTGCTTTTCAAACCAATTTTACTATCGGTAGATACATCAGTAGTTTGCTCCTCAAATCCATTATAATAAATTTCCGTACTTTTTGCATTAGCAACCTGGGCAATAGGTAATGTATTGTTGTACCCCCAAAAAACCGAAGATGGTGTCCCATTTGTGGTATTTACCTGGGAGAGGTTCGCGAAACTGTCATATAAATAACTGGTGCTACTTTTATAAGCCACATCTTTGTTAAATAGTGTTTTTGATGTATTATAAGGTAAGTTTCCGGCCGCAGAACCAGAAAATTTGAAAGAACTCAATAAAATTGGTGACGCAGTCTCCAAGCTAAAATCAGTATCCTTAAAAAAGGGATTTGCGGCATTATATGTTGTTATCTTCCCGGATAATATTTTAATACTTCCTGTGCCAGGATCGGTTAGGTAACTTACAGCTTCAATTGGTAATGAAGTTAAATTCTTAGTGATCATCTGATCAATAAATGGAGTTCCGGAACTGTAGTCTTGCGGATAGAGTGTAACACCTGTTATGGTTTTTCCATCTGTCCTGATCTGTTCTGTCCTGGTCAGTAATTTATTCAGAGGATTATCATAGAACATATTAGTTGTTGTAATAACTGGATTCGCACCATCAAAAACACTATCCACTTTAGATACAGGAACATATGGATAAGTGTAAAATTTGTAGGCTCCTCCTTCATAAAGATAAGGCCCACCTAGACCACGTCCATATTCATAATAATAACAGATCTGGTATCTCCTCGCGTCAGACATCCTAACATATGTTCTGTCGTTTCGCATCGGTTGATAGGTTATCGCGGTACTCTTCAGTTTCGTACCGGCGCTATTGTATGTGGCTTCGTATTTTAGCTTGCCACGCTCCAGGGATAGTGAGGTATATCCGTTGGTTATATCTTTGTCAGGATACAGGGAGTTTACTGTGCCTTCATCTAAATGACCATCATCAAAATTTGTATACTTACTAACAATAAAACTATTATCCTGAAAAACCTCTGCTACTTCTGAATAACCTATCGGACTGCCCTCCGAATTTTCACTTTGTGGTATAACGGAGTTTCTTGATTTTAAGCGCGCCCTAAAAGTCTCACCTGTTATAAGTGAATGTGGCGCAAAATTAAAATCATGCACGGGCATACTTTTGGAATATCCGCTGGAGACCATATTGATCTGTGTTGGCGAGACAAAATTTTTAACATAAAAGTAACGTGTGCTTTTGATCGTTTTAGAAACAGGATCATAGTCGTGAATAGCCTTAATTCTTAGCCCACCTCCACTTTTTTGAACATTAGGTCTGCCATGAGCCCTGTCAACCATTTCTGCTGTAAAATCATTTGATTCAAAATAAAACAACTTGTATCCACCTGTTGGAAATATAATTTTGCGGAGCGTTTCGGCGATAACTTTATCTGGGTCTGCAAGTCTTGGTGACGCATAATTGCTTGATGTAATGGAGCCCTTGTAATAACCCCAATCATCATCCAAACCGGTCAAATATCCCGGAAGCTTATAGGTTTCATCATAATAGAACCGATATGGCGGGATAGTATCAGCAGCAGTTGCAGATGGATTACTTTCTTTTAAAGATAGTAATGTCAAGCGTCTTGTTGTATCACTAGTGTAATTAAAGTTGAACCTTTTTATAAATTGGTTGGTAGATTTGTCTTTAAGCGACGCCTGATCGAGTTTTTTCCATTGAAGATTGGTAAGAGTGCCAGGGTATTTGGTCAGTCCGTTCTGTCGCAGGTAAGGGAGGAATTTGTAGAGCGTTGTATCACTTGTGTTTTGTCGCTCAATCATCGTCATAATGTTCTGTTGCAATGGTGCGTTAGCATCAAGCTGAATTCTTTGATAAGAAGCGTAAGAGGTACTGTATGTGTCTGCCGAGTGCCGTAATTCAATAGATGTAGAGCGATTGAACTCCAGGAGCTCTTTAGATGTTTCTATACTTTTTAAATAGACTGGGGCAAGTAAATTACCACCGATTTGAAACTTGGTTCTTGAGGTATCAGGATAAGTATCGCAGCCATCACCAGAATCCGTGGATATGATATAATAATTTTGAAATTTATTTGAATAAATTACATTTGTAAATTGGTCCCTTTCATAAGTAAGGTTAATCGTGTGGTTATCATCAGCCGAAATCACCTGTGTTAAGTACCATGAAGTTGCCATCCAATCGGAGGCATTTTGACCAAAAAAATCCAGACTATAGTCAATTGCGTCGGTTGTGCCACCAAAAACGTATTTAGTACCGTCTCCGGCAATTAATGTAAATTTGCCAAAAGTCCGGAAATACTGGGTTCTACCATATGGATTTGGCAGATAATTAGGAATAAATGGCAGCATAAAATCACTGTTGTTGAATACAACTTTTACGTCCTGATTGCACCTCACTTTCCAATTCCCCTGATCATCCATCAAAAAAGTTCCGGAAAGATTTCCAACACTAAAAGAAAATTCATCAGGAGAGGGATCAATAATAAACTGAGTTGCTTTCTCCTGTAGCCTGGCAGTGCTTGACCAATCTGCACCTCCCAGAGACTGGGTATGATTGTCGTAAAATCCGCCTACATCCGAATCAAGTTCATCCATTTTACCTCTAATAACACGGCTGATGACTCCTCCGGATTTTAGAGACCAGCCGAGTCCGACCCAACTGGCATGAGCATCAGGTCTGATACCACCAGCGTGGTAACTAAGACTAACCGGAATACTTAAGTTCCCTTCAGAAATCTCATATAACGGAATGTTAATTGATGGAACTCCGGTGAATTTAGAAACTGGGGTTTCTAGAAAATTCCCCAAACTAGCTGCATTTGCAGTTGGCATACTAAGGGGAAATTGCTTTTGTATCTGACCAAAAGACACGGTTGCAAATAACATTAAAATGAGGGAGAGTTTGTACTTTAGTTTCATTGAGGTTAATTATGAGTTAATTTTAAAAATTTCGTCACCTAAGCATTTAATTTATATCCCAACTTGCGTTCAATATATCTATTCGCTAGCACAGAATTGCTGAGATTTGTCCTATCAAAAGTGGCCTTAACGTTTTTTCCAGACCTGAGCTCACTTAGTAAAGTTTTTTTAGATCAACACAGGATCGCGTAAGGATAAGACCAAATAAATGTCCATTGCCAATAATGAAAACTGTTGTTAAAGAAACCGTCTTAAATTAATCATATAACAGGCTGCAGATGTAAAACAATCAAATTCAGGAGATCAGCAAATACTGGACTATACGCAATAGACCCGTTAAGTGCAAAGTGATAATTTGATGTAGGAGTGGGTAGTTTCCTGTCGTTTATGACAGCAGCCTAGAGTAAATGTTGAAATGTACATGAGCGGTTGATTTAGTGTACTGACAAAAGACTGCAAAGAGGAAATAGTATCGAGTGCACTAATCTGGTTTCAAAGGGCTTTAGATTACCTTAAGAAATTTAAGCGTTATTTTCTGAGCGTAGGCGTTTATCATGGTTGATAATTACTATGTGTAATTTATAAAAAAAAAGATATTACAATTTACCATAACCAAAATGTTACAACAAAAAAAACCAGCTCTACAAATGCAGATGAATGGACTTTTAACGCAGTTAAATATTTGATTTAATCTTATTCAATTGGTGCCAACAAAACCCCTTATTATAGTATTAAGATTTTTTCAGAACATGGTTTTAAAAGATTAACTAATTAATACATAGGGAGCATACTTTAATTTAATATAAAATTTAATCTCTATATAATAGCATTTGCAGTTAAAAAAGCTCAAATGAATAATTTGGTGATTCAGTTATCATAAGTGTCTTTTAAATTATAGCATCAACAATATTGAACTTGCTATCTCTAGAATGAAACATAGCAAAACCATCATGGTGTTTACTGGTAACCACTATATATTTCATCCCTGCGTCTTTTACCAATTGTACTATTCCCTTAGCATTAAAGTTTACAGGATTAAAATCCCTGGCAACAGATAGGTATTCCTGATCGGAATATTTGCCATACTTTTATTGATTAGCCATTCGCCAATACCATAATAGGTCTTCCCTTTCCATTCATTTCCTAGCTTGGAAAACAGTCCCCAATGAATAAACATTGCATATTTGCCATTTCTAAAGCGCTTTCCCCTCATCATATTTATTTCTTTCCCTGCATTTGCCTTCCCGCCCCACATTTCATCCATATTTATCTTATCAGTTTTTTGAGCTATACTCTCACCGTAAGCGAAAAAAAGTAATAAGAGGGAAAAGAACCACCTATTTCGAAATGAGTTCGGCACTGCTCATGGTTTTAATAACAAATCTATTGGTCAACTCCTTTTCTTCAGGAAACTGACAATCAAATTTTATGGTATGTTTTCCAGATTTCAGGCTTGGAATAGCTTGTTTTAAGCTAATTTCTTTAACAAAACCACCTTTTTTGTTGTACATTTTAATGCTGGTTCCATCACAAACCACAGAATTTCCGGCTTCATATTCGCCAGGTAATTCCAACTTGAAATAACCATCAATTTCAATCCATGGGCTACTGATGTTTCCCTCTTTACCCATAAAGGTTAAGGTAAAATTTAAGGGCTGCTCCGCTTCTTTATTTGTAAATTCCCATTTAGAAAAAGTAGGCTCTCCTGGTTGAAGATCCTTTTTCTCATGCTCAAATTTGTATTTCTTGAACGGATAGAGTCTCCAGTTTTCGTTTGTTTTTTCGAGATGAAAATCGTTCTCCGGATTTTTCAATCGGCTAATCTGATCTGCAGAGAAAATTTTTGACCTGTAGGCTTCCTGCCAAAGCTTAACTAAAGCAAGTAACTTGCCTGTATTCGGATTTTTCTGAAGATTTTTATATCGTGCTACCAATGCAAAGCCTGCATTGTAACCCGCAGCCCTGGCCATCATCCATTCAATATCTTCTTCGGTAGTGGTAGCGGAAAGTAAAAACCATCCCAACATATTAGGCATATAATTACGTTCGAGAAACGGTTGGTTTTCTAAACGATAATCGCCCTGAGATTCGCGGAATCCGCCATACCAAGGCTCTCCCCAGTTCCAGTAATGACAAAGGTGCCAGTAGTAGTGATAAGAGCGGCTGGTGCCGTTTACCAAGGTATGTTTGGTATCCTTAATTACCTTATCAGCAAAAATCTGCATACCATAATCGCCTTCACCTGCCGATAAACAACCTTCATGTCCATCAAAATCCATGTGTGAAACGCCAGTCTCATTAAAGAAACGCCCCAAATTTCCGGCTATTTCCTGTTGCAATTCAAAATTGGGAAACAAGGTATTATAGGGATAATCGAACAGCATACCGGCCATTTCACCTTTCGGGTGATCAGATGCTTTCGTGCCGTACATTCCCCGCTGGCAATCCAATAATTTATAGGGCGCTTCTGCCGAAACTTCTCTAAAACGGATAATTTCGTCTCCAATTTTTACCGCGTGTAACGTACTGGATTTAATGTTTTTAAAATACTGGTCGGAAACAACAGGTATTTCGGTCGCGGTTGCGCTTACATTTCCTGTCAATACTGATGAACCTGTCATCGAAAGGCGCTGGTCAGGAACTGGTGATACATAAGGATCGTTGGTATTGATAAAGGTACTTAAAGTGTGTACCCCAATGCGGATGCCTTTTTTACCTGCTTTATCTACACAGGTTTTCATCCCGGCAATTCCATTTGGAAAAGCAATTGGGTCCAAAATAAAATGCCCCCAGGATTTGAAAGGCCCTTCATGATATAATGAAACCAGTCCTGCTTGCTGCGTATAATCTAACATGGCATCGACAGTTTTTTCATCAAAATCAGAAATCAGGTAAGCTCTTCCGGTTTCAGGCGATTGCTTGAACCAAACGCCGTTAATAAGTGCATGTGGCAAACCTTCTGCTACCTCGATTGCTCCAATACGCGATAAGACCTCTGGTTCGGCACATCCAAAAAGTGCAATTTTGCTGCCCAGTGTTGTCTCGTTCGGAATCGCTTTTACAGGCATTTCCGGTCGGCCCCAGACTGTTAGTTTTCTATCTTTTGAACGATCTAAACTAAAGGCCTGCAAGCTACTGCCATAAGGTTGTGGAATTGCCGTAGAACCACGCGATTCGTTAGCACCTTCTGAGCTATTTAAAACACCACCAACAGTTTTAGGGTTTAAAGCCTGGATACCAATGGCATATTCCCCATCGCGCACCACCCCAACAACTTCACCAATCGTTTTGTTGATTACCGTTGGATAAGCTCCCCAGATTATAGCATTTACCTTGTCTTTAAGGTCAATTTTGATCAGTTCAAAAGTTAAATGTGTTTTCTTTTGGAGCACCCTTACCTGAACGGTGATTTTTACAGGTTGATAAGCCAGGGAGAGAATCCCCGATTTGAAAGTAGCCTCCGTAGGTTCGTACCAATCGTTGCCTACACGGATCTGTAAGATAGAAGCCTTTTCTCCTGTTGCCAGGTAATTTTTCCCAGAAATAGGATTTGACAAGGCTATTAACTGCCCTTTTGGAGACAGATTGAGATTCAAACCTTCGCTTTTTAAACTGATCTGCTGCGCCGAGGCGCTTAAAAACTGAATAAAAAAGATTAAGATAATAGCAGTTCTTTTCATGTGTTAAATATTTAATTCAATGTATGATGTATACCTAAACCTATCGGGCCAACAGAAATTCAGAAACCCCCATAGCTGCCAAGTTCACATTGGCAGTAGCGGGTTTGTTATCTCCTGATTTTATCTCGGTGAAGGATTTTGCTTGCAGGCGCTTCCATACAAACTGTGTTTGCTGAACAGACTGTTCAGGATTAAACAGACGAACTACGTAAGTTCCATCGACATTCGGTGTGATGCTGGTCACTACAATTTTTGGATTACTTAATTCAAAGAGTGTGGTTGGAAGTGTTTGCCCTTTTTTAACCGGCAAAGCAATTAGGGGCTGTGTAAACTCAGTTGCGGCCCTTTCCATCTCAGCATCGTTCAGCATATTGTGCGGGCGCAAGGCATATTTAAAATTAACCTCGCCTTCCTGATCGGCCTTGTAGTTGGTATGCCAATAATTGTTCATCACATAACTGAACCAGGTTGAAGTAGGTTGTCCTTCTTTTTTCCATTCTTTATGTTTTGGCGGCATTGTCTGTCGCTCATCGATCATATTCCCTGGTTCTATCAGCGGCATTTCAAGCAGCATCCACTGCAGCCCTTTATCAGCCTTTGATACATCCACCCATCTCCTGCCATATAAATAATCCATATTCGAACCTGGCAACTGATCTTTTAAATAACGCATACTGCCATAACCGGCATCGATAGTTATTTCGCTTAAAGATGCATCAAAGGGATAACCAAAGTGGACTGCTTCCTTAGACCTAACCGATTTTTTATCTAAAATATTCTCGATCAATAGGGCATCGCTCCCAGCATATAAAGACAATATTCTTTCCAGTTTATTGGCACCTGGTGCATCTGAAACAATAGACACCTTGGTTACAACAGGGCCGTTCTCAATTACTTTTACCTTCACATCCCCATTGCTTACAGCCTCTCGCGGATCCATGCCCGGAACATACCAATAGCTGTTTAAGCCCTGATTACTAAAACCACCCGCATAATTGAAATTAGTTTCTGTTTTTAATCCTGTAATACTTCCGTTTACTTTATCCCAGGTGAATCCAATTTTGCCGTTCGAAATTGAGTTTCCAGTGGCAACAAATTGAGGTAAGAAGGTATTTGGTGCATCATTGGAAATTTCATAAGTTGTGCTACCTAAAGCGGGTACATCAGCCATAAATACATAATTTCCGTTACTTAGTTTTTGCAATGGCTTTTTATTGCCCGCCGCATCTTTCACCGATCGCCCTGCTACCGTTCCCGATAATACTACCGGGCCAGTCCGTTTCCAGGATGAGGTATTGAATACCGCAATTTTTTTAGATTGTGGATCGCTTAATGGTTGCAGTAAATTTTCTTCCAGAGTATTGATCTGCGTATTTCCATCGAGCATAAACTGTTTTTTAATCCGCCATTGTTCGGTAACAAATGGTACATCAGGTTCAGTAATGCTGTTATGTGCCCCCCAGGTATGCTCATGGAACATAATAACATTGGTCCAGGCCTCATAAACTTTTTGTGCATCGTACTGCTTAGGATTCAGCATCGAATAGAGTGTTGTTAATTGCTGCAGACGCAAACTATTGACCCTGTTTTTCCCCTCTTCAAAAGCGGTAGAAACAGCCCCATCTTCCCAGTACGGACTAATATCTCCCTTAACAGTCGGTATCTGTCCTCCGTATCGTTTATCAAAAGTTTCAAAAAGCTTGTCGGTTGTATTGAGTACAATTTTTGGGGAAGCATATTTCTCATTCCATTGCTTTACAAAGTCCGAAATCCCGGTATCAATGGGTCCATTATCTGCCACAATATTGTATCTCCATTGTACCATTTCGTATGGATAGTTCTTGGCTGCAAGTTCTTTTAAATAAGACGCTATTTTTTTTGGCCCACGGTCAAATACACCGCCTATTGCTGTTCCATGCCAAGAGGAATATCCTTTAGCGCCGGTCCAGAACAATACTTTTTCTTCTCCAGAAGGTGATGACCACCATACAGGTTTATCGCCCCATGCTCTGACAAAATATCCGGCCCTATCGCCCAGATAAGGGTGGTCTTCGCCCATAAAATTTGGGCCGCTCGAGAAATATTTTACGCCTCCCTTAGATAAAGCGGTTACGGTTGACCAGGCAAAGCCTGGAATATCCGAAATCATGGCGCTGTTGATTTTGAAACCAAATTCTTTTCTGAGTTGAGCCGCATAATCTGTATAATGGAACATTTCTTCAGGCTGGCTTAAACCCGTAAGGATATTGGCATACAAGGCAGATAAACAGATGCTACCCTCCTTTACCGCCCTAGCAAATTTCTCTTTTTGAGTTGGCGAAGCCTGTTTTATGTAATTTTCAACTGCCCATAATGATTCTATATTCCATTTAAATTTTGCTTCAACAGGATAATCTTTGGTTTTTTCGATCATCTCCAGAGCATCGTCGATATTTTTTAGGTGGATTTTTAAAACCTCTGGTTGAAGGTGGGAATATCCAATATCCGTATGGGAATGGTGTATAAAATTTAACTCACGGTAAACAACCGGCTTTAAGGTTATGAACCTATTAACCAATGTTCTGCCTGCCGAAACCGCTAAAACCTGCACACTATCATCCTTTTTTACGGCATTTACCGGTATATCAAAATTGTTTACGCCATCTTTTATCAGGAAAGAATAAGATTCGGTATTGTTCACTTTAACCTTAAGCTGTTCCTCTTTTCCAAAATGCAGCGCTGTTAATACAATAGGCTGTTTCCCGTTTTTCAATAGAAATGGCATCGGATTAATGTCTACTTTTTCTTCAAAAGAAAATTTAAAGGTCATATACCAATCGTTGCTATTCTGCGCCTGGCCAACCACTTTAAGCCGAACGGCTTGCCCTGGTTTTACCTTACGCTTTGGCAAGCGCAGGAAAGCCAGTCCGTGGGCATCATTGGCGCCATCTCTTTTGGTTTGTTGAAAAACCAGCGCAGAACCATCGGCTGTTTTAAAAATCCAGTCAGGCGTTTTATTTCCCGGTATTGTGGTAAAGGTTAACAGTTTTTCATCGTTTACATATAAGTCAAAATTGCGGTTTCCGCTACTGGTAGCAGTAGAATGTGCGGCTACCCAACTGAAATAAATATAGTCGCCTTTGCTGTTTTGAGGAATTTTAGCTGTTTCCCACTCAATGGTTTTCTTACCATCAGTGGTCCTGGTCAACAGGGCTGTTGTTGCGTAATCGGGAAAAGCCGAAAAATAAGTGATGTTTTCACCACTTATTTCTTTTGCGAAACCATTGATCCAGTTTATTTTTCCAAAATAGGGAACTTCTTTCTGTGCCCATACGTTTTGTGAGGCCATTGTAATGATCAATAGCAGAACCCCATTTTTAATACCGTTGTAAAAGTTATTTAAAAACATACCTGATTTATTTTAGATGATACCCTTTATTTTTTCAATATTTATTTTTAGAAGCAAGCTTTTATTTCAGTATAAAGCTGGCTGGTGCATATCTGTTCAGTGGAAAAGTGAGTTTATTGTTGGAAATGGCAAGTTCTTTTCCTTTTACTTCACCACGAAGATTTACCGGTGTGGCTTTAGTATAAGCTGATCCTTTGGGTAAGGTTACGGTAACATTTCCAGAGAGGCCTCCCTGCTCCCACAGTCGCAAAACAGTTCCGTTTCCATCGGGGTTTTCGCCAAAAGCAGTTACCAGCACACTACCACGTGAAATAGCTAAGCCATCCTTTTTCGCCGCCAACTTCCCTGCTTCTCCTTCAGCAATTCCTGTCAACAATGGCAAACGGGCTTCCCAGGAGTTTTGAACCAGGTTTGGTACTGTAGCGGTGTGCTTATCAACGACCCATATGCGAACTTTTTCACTCCATGTACCCTCTTGCCATAATGGAAAATTAGTATTCCACATGTTATTATAAACATTGACAAATACTGATGGTATTTTAGGTTCGTGATCTAAAGAAAACTTCCATAAACCTGGTTCTCCCAGGCTAATCAGTGGAGAATCCATTGGAGAGAGTGCAGCCCCAGATTTATCTGATGCAGTAATTGAAACACCGGAATTTACGGCCATCAAATATTTGTTTGTTCCCTGGATAATGTCTGTGGCAGGATTTACCGGACCACCCAAACGGCCAACTGTAAAAGTAGGCTGCTTAACCGCGAATGGGAAACAAAGCCAACCCCCTTCTGGTTGTTTATCAGGTGTTTTACCATCAACAAACCATTCTACATCTACATAAGCCGCATTACGTGGGAAAGTAAATGTTAAGGCATAATGTTTAGCAAAGCCATTAGTGTGAAGTGCTGTTAAAGTTGCAACATCTTCAATATCTGAATGAGAGACAGAAATTCTCCAATCATTTGGTGTAAAAGTTAAATAAGGCGCTTTTTCAGCATTGATCATTCCAGGTTTACCGAGGTCATTTAAGCCCCAACCGTCTTTTACCCTGCTGTAGGCGTTAAACCATTGATCCACTTCCGCTGTACTGAAACGCTCATGCAGAAACTGACCGATGGCATATTTTGATGATTGATCAACTAATTCCCGGCCGGTCCGTTTTTCTATCAATGATGCTATTCCACCCCTGCTTAAGTCGAAAACAATTTTAAAATAAGGTGTACTAAACGAAGATTGCGCATCACTTGTAAGGGTTAATTCTTTTAAATCATTTTGTGCATAAGAAACATAACCAGAGGCTTCAATTTCTTTAACATAAAAAGATTTGCCCTTTTCCCATGGATTTTCAATGATCGCTGATCTTTTCCAGGGTAAGGGATTATAAACGACTAAACGTTTTCCGGCTACATTTACCGATTTTGCAAGCAGATTAAGGTGAGCTTTTAATTCATCCCCTACAATTTTGTTTGTATTCAGGATATACTCCCGTTTTTTGTCGTACGAATTCAACCATTTTCTTTTACTTCCTAGTTTTGTATTTCTGGAATCGCTATTTTTCAATTTAGAATAATCGTCATTTTCGGGAATAGGTTCTGCTTCAGCTTCTGCCAACCATTTTTTCCAATCATCACCATAACTGTAACGTGGGCCATATTCTGCATTCATACCCCATGTATGTTCGGCATATAACAGGCTTTGCTCGTAAGATTTTGCAAGTTTTCCGGAAATTGACTCACTTGTTATACCCCAAATTCCCATTTGTGTATGTAGTCCATCGAGCACCGACTCTAATGGACGTATATTTCGTGCAATTTTTGTTTCCTGAGGATTTGAAAGTAATCCCTGAATCCAGGTGTCGGGCGTATCACCTTTAACCGTAGGTAGCTTGGGGTTTTCAGCCAGAACTGCTTTTACAAAATCGTCAAGGGTTCCGAAATGGATTCTCACGCCCGGCATCTCCTTTTTTGCATAGGCCAACAATCTATCAATTTCTTTCTCAGAGGGTGGCCCGTGGTTATCACCGGTCATTTGCATAGCCAGATAATTCCTGCTTGGCCAATTTTTGGTTGGTTTAATATCAGAACCGTATAAAGCAGTGTAATTGCATAATATTTTAGAACCGTCAGCGCCTTCCCACCAAAAAAGTTCAGGAAATCTTGGATACTGGCTGGCGGGATTACAGCCTAATTGTAAGAATTTTATGCCTGCATGATTCAGCAAAGTGGGCATTACCCATGAATGGCTTGGCACATCAGTCATTTTTGCGCTGATGGTTAGCGGTAGTCCGTAAGTTCTGTTAATTTGGGATGAATAACCAAGTCCGCGGACCAGATCTTCATAATCCAATGATTCGGTATGTGTAGTAAAAGGAAGTCCGTGCACTACAATCGTCCCATCTTTGATTGCTTTTCCTATCCTTGCTTTGCGGTCAGCGTCTTGTAAGGGACCTAATATCTGCGCCTGCAGTGGCCAGCCGGGAACTGTCCATGCAAATTGTTTTTCTTTAGGTTGGTTTGTGTTTTTTTCAATCACACCTAAAGCTTTATCCATCATTTCTTCCCTGTAACGTTTAAAAACATTTTCGGGCAGATCAGTAAATCCTAAATCGAAGTGGGTTTTAAATACCACCCATACATCAGTAACTTTAGTGTTTGTTTGCGCTACTGCAGAAGTACTTACAAGTAAAAGAGTGAGTAGTGCAAAAAAGTGATGTTTCATTTTTTGATATTTGGTTAGGAATTTCATTTTTAAGGGAGCAGGTATCGTTAATATGACTGGCTATCATAATCATACAACGCCTTATAATCGACTTTAGGGATTCTGTTTCCGAATGCTTGCAACTCTTTATCTCCATCAAATAGAAGGGGAAAAAATTTACTATCCAGTTGCTGGTCCTGAGGCATTGGAGGGAAACTGCTCAAGGCTTCTTGTCTATGATATCCTGCCGTGTTTCCAAGCGTATGGTAACTCATCGTATTTAGGACCGTTGCCCTTCTTGGCCGATTGGAAGTATTGGCATAAGAGCCATGCATGGTAAGAGGATGATGAAAACTGGCAAAACCTTTTGGCAGTTCGTTAGGCACCCGTTTCTCAAATGCTTCCAATTGTTCTTGATTTAATATTTCTCTTACCGCATCCATATCACCTGTTAATCCGGTAATGGGCAGTAGCCCCCATTGGTGGCTTCCAGGAACAAAATAAAGGCAGCCATTTTCGGTATTGGCATCATCCAATCCGATCCAGCAGGTAAGGTGGTGCATGGGTTTTGTAAACGTCCAGTATGAAAAATCCTGGTGCCAGGCCACTACGCCACCGTGTTTAGCCGGTTTGCAAAACAATTGATCGTGGAAAATCCTAAAAGACTGCCCCAGCAATTGATAAGCTGCCATGCGAAATGCAGGCGCCCATAATAAATCATGAAATCCAGGGGTTAAACGCCAGGCGCCAATTGCATGAAAGAGTACTTTGTTTGGATCTTCTGATTCGTTGCTTTCAAAGTGATAAAATAGTTTTTTATCCTCTTCGTTTAATGATTGTAATTTTACAAGTTCTGCATTGAGCAAATCTACCTGCTCTTCAGATAGAATTTTAATCCCTTTAACAAAACCGTCCTTTTTAAAAACAGCCACTTGTTCATCGGACAACATATATTGCTCCCATTCCTTTGCAGATTTTGGTTGCACAAACATATTTGCTATTGGATGGCTATAGTCAGCTAAATCATTAGACAGATTGAGATTTATCTTTTCCATAATTTTTTCTTAAAGCTTATCAGCTATTTACAATATCTCTCCTTCAGTAACTGCATCATATACAGGTTGATATCCCACTGATTGGCTATAGGCATATTGGTAACGGGCAAATGAATCATGTATGGAGCAGGACCGAATTCAGTGGTAATTGTTAACACCTCCTGTTTATTGTCCTGATAGGCTTTTACAATGGCGTCCCACCAGTTCAAATGAACATTCAATTCGGTTTTAAACTCTGGCAAGCGCGGATCTATTACCTGTGCACCCTGCGAATGGCCTACTCTTGAATGGAGATGCTCTACCTTTTTACATGCCAGTGCAAGCGCCTCCTGCTGATCTTCCAATAAACTTTCGGCTACATTACACCAATGAGAAAAATCGGCTGTTATTTTTAAATCCGGAAGTCTTTTTAAAAAATCATATGTTACATGTGCTGCAAACAATGCTTTATTGCGGTGCGTTTCATGGCAAATCGTAATTCCGGTTTCCCGGGTAATTGCATTGGCAATAGCAAACAGTTCGGCATTCTGCTCAAAACTGAAATAATCTTTCCCCGTTTGTGTATTTATTTTTACCGGTTTTACAGAAGCATAAAAGCGTAAATATTTTGTATAACTCGCTTTATGTGCTTCAAAATCCTTTTCGAAAGATTGGTAATATTGCGCAATCAAAAACAGGTTATGCTTTTTCAATGCAGTTATCATTGTACTTTGCTCATCTGAATTTTCAGAAACAGGAGCCTCAACACCATCGTATCCTGCCGCTTTTACCTTTCGGCAAAACTCATCCCAATTGATGTTTTCGGAACCCCAGCGTGGGTAATAGAATTGTACTTTCATGATCTATTTTATTTCTGAATTCCAGGCTTTTTCAATTTCTTCCAGGCTTTTGCCTTTGGTTTCAAACAATTTCTTCCTGGCATACAAAAAGGAAAGGATACAGAAGAAAGAGAAGATAAAAAAGGTGGTTGCGATGCCCAACCCATCTCTCATAATGGGGAATAACATGTTTACAACCCAATCCGAAACCCACATGGTCATAATACACATGGATAAAGCTGTTCCTCTGATGTGAGTGGGGAATATTTCTGTGGAGATCACAAATTTTAACGGGCCAAGCGAAAATGCAAAGAACAACAGAAACAGAATAATACTAAATAACATGAACCACCCGGTGATATCCATTAAAAAGCAAAGCCCTGTTAAAGCCAAAGCCCCAGCTGCACATAATGAACCGATGATATATAAAGGTCTCCGCCCCCAGGTATCTACTTTCGAAATGGCGATAAAGGTGAAAAGCACGTTGGCCGATCCCAATATCACCTGATAAAACAAGGCATCGCTGGTAACAATACCTGCTGATTTTAAAATGGTGGGACCATAAAAAATCACCCCGTTAATTCCGCTGAACTGCGATAAGGCCGTAAGAATGGTTGCCAGTGCCAACAGTTTACTCAAGGGCAAACGCATCAATTCTTTATAACCGCCAGATTTTTGACTGGCCATTTCTTTAATGGAATCGAGTTCTAAACGACCTGTTTCGCTTCCGTTTATTTTAATTAGGGTGTTTAAAGCCTCTTCATTTCTGCCGTATTGTACCAGCCAGCGTGGACTTTCGGGTACAATTAACAACAACAAACAAAATGCTGCTGCCGGAATAACCCCAACGATAAACATTCCGCGCCAAACGTTTTCAACAAATAACCAGTGCAGCACGCCCTCGCCAGCACCTGCATTGGCCGTGGCGTAACGTTGCAAAAATAAATTACTGATGTAGGCCGCTAAAATACCGATGGTAATGGCCAGCTGATAAAAAACGACTAAGCGACCTCTTTTTTGCGAAGGTGCTACTTCAGAAATATAAAGTGGAGATACATTAGAGGCCACACCAACTCCCATACCGGCCAGAACACGGAAGAAAATCAATATGGGATAGGCTTCTGAAAATGCGAAACCAACGGCGCTGATTAAAAATAATATGGCTGCAACAAACAAGACCTTTCTTCTCCCAACTTTATCGCTGAGGTAACCCGAAAAGGATACTCCGACAATACAGCCCAGCAAAGCGCATGACACAAACAGTCCCTCCTGTGCGGACGACAATCCATACTGCGACTTTAAAGGCTCGATAATACCGCTGACGACAGCCATATCAAAACCGAATAAAAAACCTCCTAATGCTGCAATAAGCGTTATCAGGAAGATAAAATAATTTGTTTCTTGTTTTCTCATAATGTTTGGTTATTTGGCTGTTTTTATTGGTTATCCGCTCAGGTTCAACAACAATCTTCTTTTACATAGGCAACTACCAAAAAGGCTGTTTGCGTTCCTGAGTACCGAACAGTATATTCTGTTACTGCTGCAGGTATTACAAATGTTTCAGCATAACTGAACAGACTGGTTTTATCACCGACAATCACCGCTACCGATTCACCTTCAACCAGCATGCAGATGTGGCATTGTCCATTTGTGGCAATAACTGTTTCTCCAGTAAACTCATATCGGTCTACCGCATAAAAATGCTCCCTGTGTGTTGAAAGTGATACTTTCCTTCCTCCATTCCATTCGGTTGATACCTGTTGTTTAGCAATCAGCTCTTGCGGAACGTAATCGCCCTTTCGATCGAAATAAAGATTTTTAAAAGCGTGTTCTATATTAATGGGTCTAGGTTTACCGTTTAAGCCCAATCGCAACCAATCGTACATTTTGAAAGTGAAAATGTATGGCGTACTGCTGATCTCCAGCACCATATTATTCTTTCCAGATGCATGGACCGTTCCATTTGGAATGAGAAACAGATCGTGTTTTTGTGCATTAAATTTCTGCACGTATTTTTCGGCATCCATTTTAATGCCCTGGTTTTGTGCATCCAGTAAAGCAGTTTTAAACTCTTCAGGATTAATATCTTCCTGAAAACCAAGATAAACTTCGGCGTCGGGTTCACAATCGAGAATGTAATAGGTTTCATCCTGTGTAAAATTTTCACCAAAATTCTCTTTAATATAGGCTGTACGCGGATGGCATTGAATCGAAAGATTGCCGCCGTCATAGGTATCTAGAAAATCAAAACGGATCGGGAATTCTGTTCCAAATCTTGGGGCTGCTTTTCCTAAAAGTTTCGTATTATTATAAAACAACAGAAAATCGAATGAGACTTCGAGTAGATAGTGATTACCTTCGATAACAATTCCATTTTCGGGAGTGATCAGTTCAAAAGACCAGGCGTAGTTTATTTCCTCCTGGTTAAGTCCTTTGATATGCTTTTTCATCCAGTTCCCGCCCCAAATGCCCGCTTCAAACCAAGGCCTTGCGCGAAGCGGCTGTTCGAGCATCTTGTGCAAAGTATTCCTAAAATCATCACCATGCATCCATGTAATTTCAGTCATGCGCTGTTCATCAACAATTAGTTCCATTTTGGAAAGCAACTGCTGTTTATGTTTGTTCAACACAGGCCAATCTACAAAATATGCCCGTTTATACATCTGGGTATTATCAGCGCGATCTGTACAGCCGATATTTTTCGCCGTACCGGCCCTCATCCTATATTGAATTTCATTTTTGGGCACATCAACATATAGCAGTGGCCCTTTCCAATTGGCCAGTGCGGCGCCCGTTCCATAGAGAATGCACAGATCAACAGATTGATCGGGCTGTAACATCGTCAATTTTTGCACATCAAAAAAATCAGACAGACCGCCCTGGTATTTATCTCCAAAAACCGGATCGGCACCATTTAAATTGGCACTCACCATCTCATCGATCTCCTGAGTAGGTTTGAGGCAAGAATTGATATCGTACCAGAATACTTTTCTGTTTTTCGAAAGCAAACATGCATGTAACTGTGTCCTGAAATCCTCCCATAAAACGCCTTCAAAACCATCAATGATAATCGTTTTCTCCTGATCTATTTTATCCGCCAGTGTATCGAAACCAGCGTAAACCTGAGCGTCTGAATGAAATGATGGAAAAACATGATATCCCGGACCGTTAGCTACAAGAGCATTTAAGGGTAAAACGGGTTGGCTTGTTTCTCTTTTTAATTGCTGATCAGCATCCATGTAAATATTTGTTTTTTTGCCCGCAATAACAGCGGCGCCCATTAAGATGCATTCTTCGGTATCACTGCAAAAAGTAATTTTTATTGTTTTATTCAGGTGTTTTAAGCCTTCTTTCAGTGGTGCAACAAACAGTGAACTGGCTTTTGCAATGTTGCCGCCAATAACCAGTTCATCGCATCCGAACCGCGCTAACCAGGTACGTAAAAAAGCGCTGAGGTTGGTGCCGAATCGTTCGAAAATAGAAAGTGAAAGATCTGTGTTCATTAAGGCAATCTCTTTAACAGAAGCTGCTTGTTTGCCACTTAATGTGTTGTATTCGTTCAAAAACCAGCGCACCGAAAAATAATCATCGGCTTTGGCATCGAGAAAAGGCTCATCGTAAAAAGCGCCCGAAACAGGTAACGAGGGATCGCTGGTAAGCAAGGCTCCATTTTCCATAAAGGCAGAGCCAAAACCAGTTCCCAGTGTTAAAAAAACTGTCTTTTTACTATTCAGTTGGTAGCGGTTATAGGTTCCCTCAGCAAAACAATGCGCATCATTTGAAAAAACAAACGGCGTATTGCTTAGTCCGGTAAAATCTGCCAATGCCTGTTGCAGATGGATTCCGAATGTCTGTTCAAATTTTCCGCCTACGCCTGCTATGGTACTAACACCTTTCTCATAATCAAAAGGTCCGGGAAAAGCAATTCCAACAGCATCGGGTGTAATTCCATCTTCCAGCACTTCTCTAATCCCATTACCAATAGTGGCTACAATATTAAAACCTGTATCCGAAGCATCGAGATCCTTTCTTACCAGCCGCAATGATGCCGGCAATGGGGTATTTACATCAATCACACTTATCGTGACGTGACTTCCCCCTACGTCGATCCCAATTTTTTTATTGTTTGCCATTTTACACCGAACGCTTAATCTCAATACTATAAGTAAACCAATCGTTACGGTAATAGCAGATATTGTACTCTATGGGCTTTCTGCCTGCATCGAGCACCAATCTTTTTCTTTCCAGCACAGGTAAACCCTTTTTTATGCCAAGCAAACTGGCTATTTCTTCTGTAGCTGCTATCGCTTTTATTTCTTCCTGTGAGTAAATTGGAACAATATTGTGGTCCATATCCAGCAAATCGTATAAAGGCTTTTTAAAGTCTTCATCTTCAGAAAGCCCGATACGGGGATGAAAATATGATTCGAAACAGACCATGGGACTATCATCAATACTGCGGACACGTTTAAGGCAGATTACATCGGTATCGACTTCTATCTGCAGATATTTCGATACTTCTTCACTAGCCTTTTTTTTCTGCACATCGAGTACGAGATTTTTAAAAATCAATCCCATATCTTCCATTTCATGCGTAAAACTCATCCAGTTGGTGAGGTTGGTGGTTATTTTTCGTTGCGTAACCCTTGTTCCGACTCTCTTTTTCCGCTCCAGTAAACCTTCGTTTACCAGATTATTAATGGCCTGCCGAAGTGTATTTCTCGATATTCCCCATCGCATGGCCAAATCCGTTTCTTTTGGAAATAGTTCTCCATTAGCAAACTCAGGAAGCTGAATTAATTTTCTCAATTGCTCTTCTGCCTGATAATGCAGTGGCACTTTACTATCGTGATCCAATTGAGATATTTTGTTCATATGTTCATACATATTACAAAATTATAATATTTAACCATATTTCAATAAAAAAATAAACTACTTAAAATACTGGCATTGAATACGATCAGCAAGCCTTATGGCACATTAATGGAATAGAAAAGAAGCCCCTTCGGGAAAATCTTTACGGAGCTTCTATCCTGAATACTTATAATACCTGTAATTGTATCACTTCGTTTATTTTAGTATTGAACGAGATCTTATCCCCTTGCAAGCGCTCCGATTTTTTTCCGTTTCTGATCAAGAGTACTTTCCTGTTTGGCCATGGGTTAAGCAATACACAGGTTTTGCCTTTTTCACTAACGATGTTAACATTGGAAATGATTTCATTTTTGCGATTAGCAGAAACCAGAAAAGCGCCCCAGGTTCTGATATTCCCGAAGCTCGCATTCTGGCCTTTTGGTAAGCCATTGAATAAGCGGATTACATTGCCTGCACTCATACAAAGCATTTCGTTAAGCGCATTGGCCACGGTACAGCTGTTTTCAATCCCGTGTGGATTATTTAACTGGAAACCGTTGGGATAAGTATGCTGCGCATATTTGTGCAATTCGTTTAAAACAACAACAGGATCGTATCCGATCCGGATTGCCGCCATAAAAAAACTACTGCTGGTATTCATATCCTGCCAGCGTTTCATCTCATCAATGGTATTGTTGGCAACAGTTAGCATTTCAGGGTTGCTATCCAGATTAATCGCATTTGAGGGATAAATGTGCTGTATACCCAAGCCGTTGTCAGGCCACCAGTCTACTCCCTGCTCTGTATAACGGAATACTTTTTTGCCGTTGCGCAACTGTGTAGGGAAGTCGCTCAGCCGTGCTAAAATATCTTTCCATTTTTCATGCCTGCCTGCGTCTATTTTTAATGAAGTACTTAAATCCATAATCAGTTCAAACGCATTTCGAACAAGTCCTAACGACAAAATCGGGTTTTTATCATGTCCTGAACCTTCATGGATGGCATCGCCATAAATAACATACCTGCCATTTTCAAGTTTCAGGTAATCCTCCCAAAAATCTACGATGGCTAGTGCATATGGATATATTTTTTTACCGTATTTTTCATCATAGGTGCAGCGCCATTGTTGTGCCATGTTAAGCAGCCCATAGGCCGCGTTTGAACGTTGACCAAAAAACAGTCCGCCCTGCTCAATATCCCCATGCTGCAAGTAACCTTTCGAAGGAAAATCTTTGGTCACTTCAATGCCCATTGGCCCGATACCGACGGGAAACAAAATCCCGCGTGCGTTACTGATATTTTTCGCATACCATTTCCCTCTGGCTATAAAATCAATAAGCGGTGCATCATGCGGTTCCCCCTGCGCCAAACGGTTGGCTGCGTACAATGCATAAAAAGGAGCCTGAAAATTATAATTTAAATGATAATCGCCGTTCCATCTAGGTTTATCTGTTGTAGTGAAACCGAATATCCCTGGCGGGAATGTCAGGTCCCGGCTACAGGCAGCCATGGTATACAGGCCCTGTTGATAAGCTTTCATCAATACAGGATCTTCAACAGTGATGTTTGATTTTTTCCAATAGCCCTCCCACCAGGCATTGTGTTTATCCCAAATCGGTTTAACCGAGTTTTCATCCAGTTTAGTTATCCTGTTCAGTACATCACCTAAAGGGTCCTGTTTTCTAAATCTGCTTTCAATAGCAAGTGCCAGTACTATTTTCTGTACTGGCTGCAAGAGGATAATACTATCTCTGTGATTGATTGTTTTTAACGCCACAGACACTTCGGTCTTAATGTCAACGCTATCTCCAAATGAGCGTTTAAGCCAATGAACATTGTTGGTTTCGCCTGTTTTCAGTTTTGCTTGAGGGTTTTCAGGAGCATTCAGGTGAACAGATATCTTAGCTGGTTTTTCAGATGTACTTAATTCTATAAAGATCAGGTTTTCGGTTGCCGATACCCACGACCGTGCTGTTAAGCTTTGCTTGTCTTTTTTTAACAAACAGGAAGTAATGCCGTTTTTGAGCGACTGTTCTGCTGAAAAGTTATCATCCGTAAAACCTTCGGTTTTAATATCCAGAAAACCAACCACACGTGGCCCTGAAAGTCCATCGCCTTTTGATTTTAAACGCCAAAAATCGTTCTTTGAAAGGTAATACCTTAAGCGGCCCTCTTTAAAACCAACGCTCATCGTTACATCACCGTTACCCATTAGCGGTGCATCGATTGAAACATCACTAGGTGTACGGCTTGGTGGTTTTGTCCAAATGTTCTGTGCCCACGCGCTCAGGGAGCATATTATCAATAAAAAAACAGGGCTTAATACCTTCATTATTCAATTTACTTTTCCAAAGCTACTGCTATTTGGCCATTGCTTTTCATCATCATTCCAGACTGGGCGCCTGCATTCACTAACTTACTATTTGATAATTAGAATTGTTTTGGGGCAAGAGGAAAGTTTGAGGTAAATATGCATTTCGGTTAAATGGCTTACAATCTCTACACTCAGGACAATTGCAGACATACCACTTTCATCTAATACCAGTTGTCCTTCTGTTAAGGATTCAAATTCGTCAATCGACAAATCCCTGGTGATCCTTATTCCCGAAGACATAACACTTTCTTCTATTTTCTCTTCGGGCTTATATATATATCTTGCTCTTTTCATCATTAAAGGGTTAAGTAAAGGAAGAAGTAGATGTTCACTGAACATCAGTTAAACTTATTTATCAGTTAACAAAATGTAAGCAGGACGTATTCATCCTGCTCCATTTGCCAAACGGCCACCGGGATGGTTTATTTATTTCCTTAAAGTTGCGAGAAGGAGCCGGTACTGAAGATAAACCACGCTTAAAACCTCCGGCTTTTATCTCCGACCAGAGCTAACTCATACTGTGGTAAACCCATATACATAGCGCCCAGCGCTTCTAAATATGCTTTCAACAATTTTTCCATAAATTATTCATTTGAATTTCAGTTTCAATGATCTTTTCTCCGATGGCTAAACCTCAGAAGAATAACCTGGTGTAACTACCTTTAATTTGATTATTTGTGATGTTTTTTTCGCATTTGCTTATTTTCGTGAATAAATTAGGTTATATTTATATAGACCAAACGCCCTCGGTCAACCAAAAAACAACTAACCAGCATGCAGTATATTTATGAGAACTTCACCTTTCCGCCCGATCAGTCCTTTACGGTACGGTCGGAAATACTGGAAATAAAAAAATATGCCTCATTAAAATCACATATTAATTTTGAAATCGCCCTGATTGAAAATTGCTGTGGAAAACGTTTTGTAGGCGACAATATTGAAGACTTTAGTGGAACAGAACTCGTTCTTTTGGGAAGTTATCTGCCTCATTGCTGGCAATATTATAGTACCATTAATCCCAATGCTGAACCCAAGGTGATTGTTTTGCATTTTTTTCCTGATTTTCTGGGAAAGGAACTATTAACCAAGCCCGAGGCATCCGGTTTGAACGAACTTTTCAAAAATGCGGCAAAAGGCATTTTATTTACCGGAGCAACGATTGGGAGAGTCAAAACAATCTTGAACCAGATGTTATCTGAAACAGGCCTTTACCGTGCGGGCTTAATGCTGCAGCTTTTAGATGTGCTTGCCGGATCTGACTCCTTTAAAACACTCTCTTCGCCTTCATTTAGTATTGTCGAAAGTTCGAACGAGGCAAACAAAATTAACCGTGTATTCGATTATATATTTAAAAATTTTAAACAAGACATATCATTGAACGATGTGGCAGATATTGTACCCATGTCTACAGGTGCCTTCTGCAGGTTCTTTAAGCAAAAAACCAACCGCACACTAGTAGAATTTATTAAAGAAATAAGGGTTGGGCACGCAGCCAAATTGTTAATGGAAGGCAATTATAATGTAACGGAAACCTGTTATCAAAGTGGTTATAATAACATTTCCAATTTTAACAAACATTTTAAGGATGTAAAAGGCTTATCTCCAAGGGAATTTATCAAACAATATAAAATCAGCGCTTAATTTACTAGTTGCTGAACTTATAAAAAGGAATAACCTCAACCCATTTCTGCCCTGGTGAAGTGCCGTTAACGCCCTTCTGATAAGCGTTCATTAATTTATTCCATTCAGCGCAGCGGGGACTAAAAGATTCAGACAGCTGGCTCATTTTATTTAGATCTGCACCTTTTGGAAAGGTAACCCGCATCACAATAAGGTCGTTAAAACGGTATAGGCTGATGCTTTTAAATCCAGCTTTTTTAAACCCTCCCTCTACCTCCGGCCATATATTCTTGTGGTACTTCAAATATTCCTGCAGTTTTTTTTGATTATCAACCGTGTTCACCACAAATACTTTTTCGGCATATTCAACCTCTTTACCTTCATGACGTGGATAAGAGCAGCCTAAAAAGGTACATCCAAAAATTACGCATATAAGCAGAAGGAATACATTTTTCATTTTGATTTAGTTGAAAAGTAAATAAATAAAAATCATGATCACCGCCAGGCAGAGCCACCTTAACCATATTGGTTTTGAGCTGTCGGCTACCTGGTGTTTAGTTTCGAGAAGTGATGGCTGCACCTGTACCACTGGTGGTTTTGTAATTAATGTTAACACCACAATAGCAACACTTAACACCATAAATATATAAAATGATAATAGCAAAAAATGTGGCCAATAGCCTTTGTATGGATAATTTAATACGTGACAGGTACCTAGCACCAAACAGAGGAATCCTCCTCCATAAAGTACCGTTTCTACTGAAATGCTGTTTACACGCTTCCAGATGATTCCGGCCAGAAAAACTACCGCCAATGGTGGCGAAAGGATGGAAACGAGGCCCTGGCTTAATTCGAAAAAGTTTTTGCCCGAATAAGAAAAAAGCATGGCAATACCAACCCCGGCAATTGCAGCCACAATGGTAATCCATTTGCCCATTTTTATCTGTTGGTTTTGAGTAAGTGGTTTAAACTGCGGAACAACATCTAAAGTAAAAACGGTACAGAAGGCATTTAGACTCGAAGATACCGTATCTATCAAGGCAGCAATCAATGCGGCAATGCTTAAGCCGAGCAGACCATGCGGCATCAGCCTTTTAATCATGGTAATATAAGCCGTATCAGGCTGCGCCGTATCTTTAAATAAAACATAACACATTACACCTGGAAGAATAAATATGATTGGCATTATTATTTTAAGTGTGCCGATAAACAAAGCTCCGTACTGTCCTTCTTTTAAATTTTTCGCGGCCAACATCTTTTGCACAATGGTCTGATCTGCACACCAATAGTAAATTGCAACAACCGGATAACCTAAAACAATCGACACCCATGAGTATTCGGGGTGTGATGCCGGCAGAAAAAGTTTCCAGTAAGATTCTGGTGTCTGGTTAACCAAAGCATCTATGCTTCCAATTTTCTGAAAGCCCAAAAAGGTAAGTACGATAGAGGATATAATAATAATGATAGATTGAAAAATACCTGTACGTACCACAGCCTTCAAACCACCAATGGCGGTAAAACTTGTTGCCACAAATGCAATTATGATAATTGCGGTAAATAGCGAACAATCAAACACCCCTGAAATGAGCAGCCCTCCGGCATAAAGGGCACTTCCGAGCCATACCACCAATATCGAAATCAGGCTGTAGATGACCAGAAAATTATAAGACCGGTTACCGAAACGAATCTTTAGAAACTGTGGGATAGTTGATATTTTGGCTTTAAGGTAATAAGGAAGAAAAACCATGGATAATAACATTAAGAATATCCAGGCCAATAATTCGAAATTACTGCCCACAATGCCATGTGAAAAACCAATGCCAGCAAAACCGATCAACATCATCGGGCCGGCATTTGCACTAAACATAGAAAAGCCGATCTGCCACCATTTCAGGCTTCGTCCCCCTAAAAAAATATCCTCATCATTTTTTCCCTTTTTACTAAAACGGAAGCCAACAAAGAATAAGACAAGGGCGTAAAGGCCCAAAATTAAATAATCTATATAGTTGAATGATAAACTCACTTCTGGTTCTTTTTTTACATGGATACAACGGGGGCATATTTCGGAACATCTTGTTGTTCCCATAACTGCTCCCGGATGATTTTATTTTCTTTTTTACAATATTCCCAATCAATCCTTACGGGCAGTCCTTCTATTTCGGGGAGAAAAAATCTGCCATTCTTCCATTGCGGTTTAACCAGAAAATATTTTTCCAGTCCGTACATAATAGCATACAGGTATTCGATCATGGCATTGTTGTTCGCGGTGGTCATTAAGAAGGTTGAATACAGCGAGTATCCTCCTGAAGAAAACTGTAGTTTTTCCGTTTCGCAAAGATCTCTTATTTCTAACCATTCTTTAATACCTCCCAACTGCGTGGGAACAGGCTGCAAATGTTTTACTCCGCTATTTACCAGTGTCCTGAAAATTTTCGAGGTTCTTTCTGATTCTCCATAGGCTATGGTAAGAGCGGTTTTACCACAGAGCAACTCAATCTGATCGTAAGCGGCCGAATGGATCGGTTCTTCCAGCCAATGAATATTTTCTTCTCCAACAGCATCGATAAATGTAAATACCTGGGCACAAGACCAAATCTGATTGGCATCTACAGCAAGCTTAATTTTAGGTCCAAGGAGGTTTTTTACAAACTTTACCCGTTCTATATCTTCATTCAACTTCTTCCCAAAATCCTTTCCCACCTTCATTTTGTAACAATCAACCCCCGCATCTATAAATAGGCCAGCTTCCGTTTCCAATTCTTTCAGGCTATAATTTGTTCCGCCACCGCTTCCATACATTTTCACATCGCTGCGCAGGGCCCCGATGTATTGGTGTAAGGGAACTTTTTTGCGTCTGGCAGCTAAATCGTACAATGCCATATCAATTTGGCCGAGCAAGGCCGAGGCGGCTCCCTTAAATCCTTCATTCCGGATAGACCAGTATAATTTTGGATAGAATTCCTGATAAGGCATACCTTTACTATGGAATAATATGGGAAACAGGCATGTCTCTAGTATATTGGTATAGCTGTTGTATATGGGCGCCTCTCCAATATTTCCGTCTGCATCCTCAATGATAATAATCGATATCGAATAGTGCGGAAAGGGGCCCATAGTAGCATCCTGAAATGGAGTTATGGCTTTAACCTTTTCTAAAACCCTTATCCGAATCTTTTTTATATCAAAAATCTCGTTGTCTATATTATACATCTATCGTTGATTTAGCGTTTTAAGTACCTCAGCATATATTTCTGGAGACAATCGGCCTTTTTCTATTGCCTTAATTGTATCTGTTAACTGTTTTTTATTTGTTGCGCCCATAACCACTTTATACTCCCCATCAATTGTAAAAAGAAATCGGTGGGCCAGTTCATGGAGCGGTATATGGTACTTCTTGGCAATCGTATTTATCTTTTTAGCCTGTGCTACACTATCCAAATCAAGCCAATACGGTGGAGAGGCTGTAAATTCAGAAAATTTAGCCCCAAGCAGCCCCATATTCAAAGGGCTTGCCGCATAATATGTCTTATTGTTTTGGGCGCAAAAAGGAATGATCGTATCCAAAGCTTCAATATTGCAGCCATTAAGCTGGTTAAAGCCCATAATTACCTCGAAGAGATCTAATCGAAGATAGGGTTCTAACCATTGCGGCGGATTTCCGCCTAAGCCAATTTTTTTTGCATAACCCTCGTGCTTAAAGTATTCCAATTGCTTTAAAACTTCTTCCATATCAGACTGAACAATAGCATCTGGATCATGAAGAAAAAGAATATCAATAGTAGGGATTCCAAGTGTTTCTAAGCTATTTTCTACACTTCTCAACATTCCTTCAGGACTAAAATCATAGTCGCCATCGTCAACAGCATAACATTTCTTACGCCCAACTTTGGTGCTGATCTGTGGGCGCTTACCATCCCATAGGCGGAGCACCTGCCCCAATATCTCTTCAGCATCGCCATATGCCGGTGCCGTATCTATGGCTTGAATGCCTTGTTCGAGTGCTGAAAAAATGGTTACAGCCGATTCCTCAGGTCGAATCTTCCCCCAGACCCCGCCCAAGGCAGCGGTTCCCAAAATTACATTGTCTATTACTGAGCCTGTCATTTATTTAATTATTGACGATAATATGTACCTATAAAACTGTAATGCCGTTTGAAGAGCTAATTTTTACCTGAATGGTTTCGCCTGCTTTAACCTTAACTTTAGGCCAGCTTAAAAATGCGGTATAGCCCATCGGCTTTAATTTCTCTTTTTCTGTTTCTGCCATAACCGATACATCAGCATCATATTGGGTAGAATTTTGGAGCTGTAAAATCATCCCAGAACCATTATTGGACAGGACCTGGGCATTAACATGATCAAAAACGTACAGTTTCTTCGTGTCTACATTCAGGTAAATTCCCGGTATTTCGAGGGCCATCAGCATACCGTTTGTTTCGGTCCAGGAATTACGTGTTTGTATAAAGTTACCAATACTACCCTTTCCTTCAGCATCGCTCAATTGAATCCTTTCCATGGAAGAGCCGATCAGGTAATTGGTTGTGATATGTCCGGGCATATTTATTGCCTCGGAATGGGCATGCTGAATATCCCTGATCAGGTCGGCATACAGCACATTTCCTGTTGCCCTGAATAACTTGAAGATATAATCGCCAGAGGCTGTACAGATGCCTGGGGCAGCATGTTTGTTTTGAATACTTGCCCAAATGGCACCAGCCATATTACTCTTTAAACCTCCAATGGCACTTTTTGGTGGGAAAACAGGATCGTAAGAAAATACCCATGATGCCCCTAGTGCCCCCTGAACCTCTGCCCGATCTAACCATTCCTTTTGTCCGGTGTAATAGTACAGGGCCATTAACGATTCTAAAAATCCAAATGTAGATTCAGCATCTGCATCCTGTGATATGTCGCCGCAATGACCACCGGTTAATCCCTGCTGTTCTACATCTCTTTTGTAATAAAATTTTGCGGCGTTAGCCGCTACCTCCATCCATTCTTTCTCCTTGAAATAATCGGAGGCCATAGCTAAACCTGCAGGCACGATTGCTCCCCCGGTTGAATTATATACAGCAATTTCTCCTGTTTCGGGAACAATGTACTGTCCGAACTCGCCGTCTTTTTTCCAGGTGCGAACAAAAGCCGTAGCCAGTTTTCTGGCAGCTTTTTCCCATTCAGGTTTAATACTGGCTCCATAACCTTGTGCCTTTAACAATAACAAGTGTTTGGTTAACCAAAGTAACACATCTGCATTCTTTCGCACCATGGTTTGCACAGGCTTGAAGTTTGGCGACATTTTTTCGGGAATAAGTTCACCTGTAGCCTTGATCCCTCCAAAAAAGTATCCGCTTTTCCCCTGGAGTTTAGTTACCACAAAATCCAGTTCGGCCATCACTCTTTCGCGTTCCTTTTTATCATTCAAAGCCAACATCGGATAGGTATTCATCATTCCGCTCACCCAGCCCAGCTGAAAATCTTTGTTATTTTCTGGCAGATAATAAGAACCCGCTTCTACCTGCACAAAATTGCCCTTGCATATATTGGTAGCCAATTCAAAAGTTTTGCTCATGGGCAATAAATTACGTGGAAGATTTAAGCCAGACAGGCTCTTACGCACTTCCATAAACTTCTTTAAAAGCTCCGGAATACCCTCTGCATTAAACACATACACTTTGAACTTCAGTTCCACTTCATCACCTTGTTTCCAGTCTGGGGCAAGATCTCCGCTTAAATGAAAATCGCCGAATCCCGCGGCCATTTTGCGCACAGCAGGTGCCGAAACACTGAACGAGCAGCTATCTTTTTTTGCAGTTTCACTAATCGTTAAGCCGTTGGCACCCAATTTCGTCAACTGCTCGGTAAGCACAATAAAACCTTTCTTCTCTATAGTTGAATAAAAGCACATGGCTGGAGTAGCCACATTACCACTCTGTAGCTCAATAAGTGATGCTTTTCCATCTTCATTAGAAAGCCTTGGATTATTGGAGATGGTGAGCGGTACCTTGGGATTGTAGTACATATCATTTGGATAATCCGGATTATAACCATTACCGATGGATCTATATCGGTTGCCATTGTATACAGCAGCAGGAACAAGCACATAATTTTTAGGGTTCCACTTGCTAAAGTCAAATGAAACAGCCACTGCAGTAGATTTTGCCACGCCGCTATTCAATCGGAAGAAGGCAACCGCTTCTATAACATCCCGCTGCTTTGGGGGGCTTGTTGTTTTAACCTCCAAAGCCCAGCTACCTGTTTTGGTATGAAGGAAATTTTTATGAAAAATATGTTCGGTTAATAAAGCAGTTCCATTAAATTCTTTTACTGACACTTTTAAAGAACCGTTTAAATTCTTTAATAATTGATTAACCGGTTGTTGAGCAATAGAAGGAATACTAAGGCTTAGCGTTAAAAAACAGATCGACCATACTTTTAAATTCTTCATGCTCATAATTAATTTCATCCTTGTAAAGGTTCAATTTTGGCCAAATCTAAACTACCCTTAACTTAACTAATACCTATGTTTTTTTCGCAACGCTACATTAAAAAGCAAACGCTTCAAAACTGTGCTACCAAAACATCAATCTTTTAAATAGCTGATTATAATGGCGGCACAGTTCTGCGGTTTTCGACAAAAATAAAACCTCCTAAAGCACTAAAATTTAAACAGTTACAAAACAAAAACTCCACTAACTGTTCCGATTTTACAAATCTGTTGGTTTGTAATAATCACCCTTTTTGATGGGGAATTGATTTTTTGCCAGCAAGTCTTTATATACATTTCCCGTAGCTACAACAGCTCCCCTATTACCCGGATTTGTGGGGTAAGTCATGCTTGAATCGTGCGAATAGCCAATCATATGGCCCATTTCGTGTACCACAATAAAGCAAACATCAGCGGTAAGATAGTCCTTCAAAATATGATTAGCTACGCCAAAAGTGTATCCGCCACCCAATCCAGATACGTTAACCACTACGCCGCAATTGAAGGTTGGAATATCGATCATTTTTTTAAAAGCCTCCTGTTTTTGTTCGGCCGTTAGCAAAACTTTATTGTTATCGGTAATCGGTTCGGCTATAAAAGCAGTTCTGGTTGCTTCTTCCTGAAACAGGTAAGCCAGGTTAATGATAAAACCTGTGAACCTCCTCACATCTTTTGCATCTATGTTCTCTTTCCAGTTGTTGTTAGGATCGTCATTGGGGTCAAAGTCATGGTATTTGATTTTCCATTTCAGCTTAGCCAGCGATTTAAGCTTTTTGATCAGTTCTGTATCTCCGGTAAAATCAAAGGATACCTTTTCGGCTGGAATGCCCGTGGTTTTATATTGCGCTAAATCTACTTCCTGCCCTTCGTCGTTCAAAAATTTGGTACTGCCTTCTATAAATGAATATTTGATCTCCTGAACGGCATGCGCCCTGATCTTTCTGATCTTGAAAAGCCTGATCGCTTTTGCCTGTCCTTCTATGCTCATTAATATAATGGCATCAGTAATATCAACCGGAGCAAAGTTAGCCACCTCTATTGTGGTTGCATTTATGGCTTTTACGCGCAAAACTTTACCAATTTCATAACGCCTTGCCTCTGAGGTAAGCTGCGCGATAGATTCTGCATCTGTAAACATCAACCCAGAATTGCTATCGCTGTCGAAGTTATACGCAATAGTTGTAATTACAGGTGTTGGAACTTCAGGTTCTGGTTTGCTCTTTTTACAGCTGCTAATAAATAAAATGATTAAAAATGGAAGAATAAGTTTTTTCATGGGTATGGTTTTGATGTTAATTACTAAATCTAAAGCAATAGGATAGAATTTGGTTAAAAATATTTTGCCAATATAAAGGTTCAATGATAGCTCATATTAAACTACCTCAAACTTAACTATTACCTATGCTTTTTTGATAGTGGAGGATGGCTGCTTTAAATTCACTCCCATATTCTAGTTGGATGGAACATTATACCAACACAATTGGCCAAGATTAACACATTAAAACAGGCACCTTATGCGGTTAAAAAGCCATAACAAATGCATGCATTTCTTCATTATTTTTGGCTATTTTCGCTAACCTAGCCTAAGATAATATGACGAATTTTTTTACATTATCTATTTTTCTGCTAAATGCTGCTGTATCTATTTACGCTTTTGGACAGGACAGCACAACCGTAAAATCAGACAGCCTGAAGAATGGAAAGCTAGAAAACGAATTCAATAAAGTAAATCAACTCTCAGCGGAGCGGCTTTCTGATTCACTTAAGCGAGCAGAACTTGAACAACGTGTAAGCGCACTGGGAACAACAGACAAATTGCAACGGGAAAGTTTAATGGCTGAATTAAAATCACTCAAAACAAGGGATTCCATTCATCGTTTCCGTCAGATAAGTCAGATAGATTCTTTACGCAAGATTATCAAAGGCGTACCGGTTGTATTTAATGGCGACACAATTTATTTTATTTATGCCAAACTGGGCAGTTTTAGTGCCACCGACAGGGCAAAAGCTGTGGCTGACAGGCTAGAAAGAGTGGGTGATGGTGCGAATTTTTCATCCGATTCACTTAAGCTTATCCCTGCCGAACAAACTACCGACCTGCTTTATGGTAACACTTTATTGCTTTCTATAACCGATCAGGATGCACTATGGGCCAGAAGCGACCGGACGCTTTATACCGCAGAAATCAAAAAACGGGTAGTGGCCGCCCTCGATAAGTATGTTCACGATACCAGTTGGCAAGTGCTATTGAGGGAAATTTTATTGACAATATTGGTTGTTGCAGTGGTAATTGGCTTAATCTACCTTATTAACAGGCTCTTCAGAAAAATATCAACCAAATTTTTCTCCGCAGAAGGACGTTTTAAAGATGGTATAAAAATCAAAAACTATGAGTTATTAGATGTGAACCGTCAACTCGCTATAATTACGATACTCTTAAAAATCATTCGTTATGGGGTTATTCTGGCAGTAATTTATCTGGCTTTCCCTGTGCTGTTTGGAATTTTCCCCTTTACGCGCGATCTCTCTGTTAACCTGTTGAATTATATCCTCAGTCCACTTAAAAGAATTGGTATTGCGGTATGGAATTATATTCCAGACCTGATGACCATATTGGTTCTTCTGGTGGTATTCAGGTATGTGATCCGCTTTGTTAGGTTTATCAAAACGGAGATCGAACGGGGCAAACTCACTATACCCGGTTTTTATAAAGATTGGGCCAATCCTACCTATCAGATTATCCGTGTGTTAATTCTGGCTTTTATGCTTATTGTAATTTTTCCTTATCTCCCCGGATCTGATTCGGGTGTTTTTAAAGGGGTTTCGGTTTTCATGGGTGTTCTTTTTACTTTCGGATCAGCAGGTGCGCTTGGAAATGTTGTTGCCGGTCTGGTACTCACCTATATGCGGGCTTTTAGGATAGGCGACCGGGTAAAGATTGGAGAAGTTACAGGAGATATTATTGAAAAAACTTTGCTGGTTACAAGAGTGCGAACGATCCAAAACGAAGTTGTTTCTATTCCAAATTCTACTGTAATGAACAACCATACGGTAAATTTTAGTATTGAAGCGCTTGAAAAGGGGCTCATTATTCATACCACAGTAACTATTGGTTATGATGTGCCCTGGAGGCAAGTGCATGAACTGCTCATTAATGCTGCGCTTGCTACTGAGCTTGTTGATGCTGAACCGAAGCCATATGTACTCCAAACCAGCCTTGACGATTATTATGTAAGCTATAGATTAAATGCCTTTACTAAATCGCCAAACCGGCAGGCCGTAATCTATTCTGCTTTGCATGCAAACATACAGGATCAGTTTAACCAGGCCGGAGTAGAAATTATGTCGCCACATTATAAAGCGCTCAGAGATGGAAATGCCACCACCATTCCAGCAGATTACTTACCTAAAGATTATCAAGCACCATTATTTAGGACAGAAAATACCAATAACTCCAGCGCAAAACCAAAGAACTAAAACTTTATGGCCTCCAAGTATAGCCGAAATATTATCGCAACAAAAAAAGCCATATTATTTTGGCTTTTTTTGTTTACACCGTAGCCAAAGCCCCTCATTTCCGAAAAGCAGACCTCTCACTTTGTTCTTAAAAAATTAAGAAATCGATAAAAAAGAAGAAGAAAAACAATTATTAGGATCAATATCTGCGTATCGGCATTTTTTTGTAGCGAAACCAGTATGAAAAGGAATGATATAATCAGTGCGCTCTTAGGTATGTTGATTATGGCCATCACTTATTGGCTGCTGTTTTACAAGTTTTCTTCACCTAAAGAGCGTAAAGAAATTAGAATATCCTCCTCAACACCACTATTAAAAAACTTAGAATAATTACTCCTTACCGATGTTTATTTAGCAGCGTCTTAAATTTTATTTAGGTATGAATTGTTATGGTTATTTTTAAATCAAAAGTTGCTGGAAACGAACTAGCCAAAGATGGCCCTGTTGCAATCGTAGGCGAACCAACACCTGCTATTCCTGTACAAAAAATCACTATAGATATCTCAGAGGAGGAAGAGTTTTATTACCGGCCAAGGCCAACAACTGGCTAAAAATTAGTTACAATTATCTAGAAGATAAACAATATAAAATGTTTTTCTTCTAGACTCAATGAATTGGTTTTTGATAATGGAAGTGCTATTTAAATTTACTTATTGTTAATCTTTAACATGTCCAAAATTTTATCTGTTTTTGCTGACAGATCATTTATCTGGTCCTGCTGAAGTTTTATCTTATCCGCTTGTGACCTTACTTCTTCATCTTTTTCGATTAAATATAGAGTCAATTCTTCAACCTTCTTTACTAAAAGCTTATTTATTTCCCCTAAATTAACACCATTCCTCGCCACTTCAGCTTCTGTCGGCATCTCTGGTAAGTGCTGATTTTTAATCAAATAAGACTTAAGCTTTTGCAATGACTCTAATTTGTATGATGGAATAAAAACATAATCTGGCCATCCAGACAAGTCAACTTTAACTTCTTTTGAATGTATAACTCCATTTACCGCTAATTTTGCATCGGGTGTGTTGGTTCCTATACCAATATTTCCATTTCCATGCATAAACATCTGAGCGTTATTAATATTGGTATTATAAAAATACAGATCACGGCCATGGTTAGCAGATAAATCAGTTCCAATTTCCCATTTATTTTCAAGCGCAGTATTATTGTCATTATATCCGTAGAAAACCACAGCAGCGCTTGTGGATGATCCGATGGATGTATTACCAATGGAAATACGGGCCCTATCCATAACATAGCTTGATGAGAAATCAGCAACTGAAGCTAAGCCAGTTAAAGAACTGCCCGAATTGCTGGATATACTTAATCTAGCAGAGGGCAATGCAGTACCAACACCTAGATTCCCTGCCCTTGTTAAAAACATTCCAATCGACCCCCCAAATGCGGTATTTGGTTGTAGTACCCAAGTACCAGTATTTTCCAGTACCCCCCAGGCCCACCATAGGTGGTTATTGCTTGCATCTGTTGATGCCATCAAGTTCAAAGCCGGTTTACTGGCTAGTGATGGATGAATTTGTGTTAGTCGATCGAAACCACCATAAGAGGACCCAATGTGCAATGTCGCATTTAGGCTTGCATTATTACCTATGTTTAAGCCATTACCTTGAATATCTAATTTCGCATTTGCAACAGGCGAAGTTGTTCCAATACCAACAGAACTGGCACTACCCATTTCCGGCCAAGCAGTATTTTGCGCAAATAAGAATTCAGAAAAAGTAAAAATTAAGATGAGGAACGTTAGTATTTTTTTCATTAAAATAGTTTTATAGGTTAAATAATTTGGTTATTTCTGTTTAAGAAAAACTTGTTACATGTGTTTCACAATTTATAAAAATTCTTAAAGATTTCTTAGCTTATAAAATGAAAAACTAAAAACTATCCAAGATTTCAACCTATATCTTGCAAAAACAAGTTCAAATCATCTTCTTTGCTCAATCCTAATTTCTGTTTAATCCGGTAGCGGCTCATACGCACGCTTTTGGCTTCGATATGCATCAACTGGGCAATTTTTTTGGTATCCATCTTTAAGTGCAGGTAAGCACAGAGTTTCAGATCGAGTGCAGTGAGTTTTTGTTGTGCCCGTTGATTTAACAGAGCGAAAAAATCTGGATGTACCTGTTGGATCTGAAATTTAGCTTGCTCAAAGTCATTGTCCAAAAGAAGTTCCTCGTTCCAGATTTTATTAATATTCAGTTGATCGTTGGCGCTGAGCTTTTCTTTGATCTGAAAAAGCATTTCTTTTTTATGCTCCAATTGTAATTGATTGGCCATTACTTCTTTCTGTAATTGTTGTTGCTGGCTTTCCAATAACAGTTGCTCTACCTTTAACCTTGCCTGCTCTTCCTTTTCCAGCCTCATCTGCAGCTCAGCATCCTGCTTTTCCAGATGCAGCTGTTTTTCGCGCTGCAGTGAATACCTAAGCCTGAAATGATAGGAACGGAACATAAATATCAGGCCAAGCAAAGAAGCGATTGCTATACCAATGTACAGGTACTTTTGCTGCTGCGCATATTTTTCGCTCTGTTTTAACAGCTTCACCTCATTGTTTTTTTTTTCAGCTTCGTACTGTACTTCTAATTTTTGAGCATTTAAAGCCTGCTTCTGATCAAAGAGTTTACTGTTGTATGCTGTTGCTTTTTTCTGAAACTCAAGTGCCTTTGCGTAATTGCCATTTTGCTCATAAAAGCTGGACAATGCCGTTACAATATTGATCAGCGTGTAATAATAAGGCGCCTGCTGGTCTTTCATCATACTATAGGCCTCCTGTAAATACCCTTCAGCCATGGCCGTATTTTTATCTCTTTTGGCGTATTCGCTCAAAATACCCAAACTGCTCGCCCTAACCTCTTCGCCATTCAGCACTCCTTTCATTACCTCGTTGGCCATGCTGGCATACCGAATGGCATTTGCTTTCGCAGCCTGATCCGTATCAGGAAAGTATTTCAAATAATAATCTGCACTATTGATACAAGCCATAGCGTATGTTTTTTTGGCAACATATTGAGGGTACTGTTTATAAAGATCTTGTACTTTATTTAAGTAGTAAATAATACTATCCCGCTGTAATTCTCTTTTTGTTGCTACAAAATTGTAATCAGCAGCTACCGATAGCGCAATATAACAGTTACTCAATAGGTTATAGTCGGTAGTTTTAAGCGCACTTTCAATGGCCTTTTGAGCATATCTATTTACATTTTTTACATCGTCCCACCTGGTATTCAGTGCATATAGCTGGTAATATATTTTGGCAGTAAGGTAAGGATCATATTTTTTCTCCAACATTTTAAGCCCCATCTGGCAATACTTAGTTACCAATTCGTTATTATCGATAGCATTGTAAAATAAAGCCTGCGCGTAATAAGCATAAGCTAAAGCAATAGGTTGTTGTGCCTTTTGCCCAATAGCTAAAGTGGTGTCGCTTGTTTTTTTCAACAAAGCAAACTGCTTCATATTTGCATAAACATTAGCCAGCATGACATATGCTTTTGTGGCTTCGGTAAAATTTTTGAGTTTTATGGCCAAACTTACACTTTGCTGCGCTTTTGCAATTGCAGCAGCGTAGTTTGCGTTTATCCTATATCTTTCGGCCAGTTGTGTAAGCAGGGCTGGTTTGTCTTTCTCACTTAAATGATCGAGCGCTGTACTATCCAATAAGCTTTGCGCCTGGGCCGTATAACAACCTATAACGATCCCAACCAAGAGTAATGTGTTTTTAAAAACCAGGTACTTCATATCGTAAAATTAACATAAAGATTGGAGCTTGGGTAAAATTGTAGACAAAAGCTGAAAACAATTAAAAAACATAAAACGCTAACTAACAATAACTTATAAATAGCTGTAGATGTATTGTAGACGTTTTTAAAAAATACAGTAGATGTTCTGTAGGCGGCAATTTCTTTTAAAGAACGATGATTAACTCCAAATTTGAACTAAATAATTTTTCAATCTAAAAAAACAGAAATCATGAACAACAAGACCCTTTCAATCATTTCTTACATCACCCTTATCGGTTGGTTAGTAGCTTATTTTATGGGAAAAGATAAAGCTGACAATTTGCTTAAATATCACTTAAGACAGTCGTTAGGCCTCGCTATTGTAAGTATCATTTTCAACATAGCGTTTACCATCATTGCCCTTATAGTGCCTAGTTTATCTTTTTTGGGGTTTGTTGGTTATGCATTTATCATTCTTTGGATTATGGGGATTATCAATGCGGCCAACGGTGCATTAAAACCTGTTCCACTTATTGGTAAATGGTTCGAAGACAAATCTTCATTTGTTGGTAAATACTAAAAAGAAGTTTATGCGCCTCAACATCAAAAATGTCATGCTAATGGTGATGGTCTCGACCATCACTGCATGCAACCTTAGGGTAAATACCCCCGAAGAATATTTTGACCAGGCAGCCTTAAATGCCAATGATATATCACGTTTTGGGACTTACTATTTTGAGGGCTATCAGGAATATCTTAAAAACGTATCTGGTCCCGGCAAAGTTACCAATTGCGAAGAATACCTGAAAAATTCGATTGCCAGGGCCGAAAAGAACTTGGAGAAAGTAAAGAAACTGCAGCCAACTCCGGAAACAAAACCTATGCTGGATGCCTCAATAATACTGTATAACTATGTTTTAACGAGTTACAGAGAAGCGCATCTCAAAATAGCCAAAATGATAGATAAACATGAGCCCGATGAGAACATTAACAATGCCTTAACCGAACTCGACACCAAACCCTACGACGCATTTATCGAGAAATACAATAAGCTATGGAAACTTGCAGACATATACGCTAAAGACAATAAGATTGCAGTAGAAAAGACGTCTTTTTAATCGCTATTATTCAGTCATTCAATACCTCAACCGGACTACTATGAAACAAGGACTTTCGATATTCTGGATACTTTACATGTTGTTTTTTGCCATTCCCTTCCCGATGTTGTTATATTACAACATTAAGAGCGAAAACATGCCGGACCTGATGGAAAGAAACCCATGGCTATCGTTAAGTTTGGTAGCAGTTGCTGTGTTATTGTGGCTTATTCTCTTAATAGGCTATTACCGCAAATGGGTAATCCGTACTTTTTCGATAAAGCACAATATAGAAAAACTCAAAAATACCGGTGAGCCCCGTGAAGCCAAAATTATAGCCGCTGTAAAAGTGTCAACACCTAATGTGGTTTATGATGCCTATGAGCTCACACTCCAGTTTAAAAATCTGGCAGGTAGTGAAATCAGGCAAAAAACCACAATAAATGATTCAAAACCTTACGAACGCCGCTATGAGGCTGGTAAAACCGTGGGCATACTACTGGATAAAGAAGCAAACAAAGTCCCTTATCTCATTATCGCCAGTACAGAAGTGAGCATAAACAAAACCATAGTAGCGCTGGTTAACTTGGGTTGGCTCGCTTTTACTTGTATTGTTGCAGGCTATTTTGTTTATTCTTATTATTCAGAAAGCGAAGGTATGGGCTGGCGTTTTATGAGCTTAGGCCATCCACTGTTGGTTTGCCCTGCAGGACTTCTTTTTTACCGGTTTTTAGGCGCTATTATCCAAAGCAAATTTTTGGGTAAGCCAAATGAATTGTTCCTGATCAAATTTAAAGGTATCCGGACAACCGCCAGGTTGATTAAGGCCAGCCAGACGGGAACCTTTATAAACGAACAGCCAATGATTAATTTTGAGGTGGAATTTACCGATCAACATAACCAAAAACATAGAGCAAACCTAAAAATGATTGTTGATCTGCTCGATCTCGATGTAACCAAACAGGAACATGTATCCATTTTTTACCTCAAAGAAAATCCACAGAAAATTGCCCTTGAAAAAGACCTGAACGAAATTAAAGGAGAATTCTGATGAAAAACTTAACCCATATTTCCTGGCTGATGATACTTTGCTGCTTCTTTGGCTCGGGCTGTAAACAAATCACAAAAAGTGTAGACGAAACCTTTCATCCAAACGATTCTTTGGCTAAAAAATACAATAAAGAAAACCGTATCGGATCAGACGGCGAATATACCGGAACCACTAAAACAACAACGACAACTTCGACACAGCATCATCAGGAGAAATTTGTAGTGATAAACGGTGATACGGTTAAAACACCAGAACTTCAGGACAAGGCAAAAGAACTTTTTCATGACCTGGAACTATTAAAACAAAAGCAAACACCAGCAGGTAGCAAGGAAATTCAAAAAAAGGTAAATGAATTTTTAAAGGATATGAACCTGCCTCAGCCAGCGGCAAAAAACAGCAATACAGAAAAACCAGTAACAAAAGCCAGGAAGGGAATGTTAAGTGCTTCACAATTAGCACAGGCAGAAGAGAAACTAAGGCAGTTGCCACAATACCGTGATAGAGAAATTGTGGTATATGAATCTGTGCACTTTTATGAAGATGGCTCCATTAAACTGGCCTTACAGCATCCCGAAAACCCCAAATATGTAGATGCATACCAATACAAAGATGGTTATTGGTCTGATCCAAAACCTGTACAGGCCAGGAATATCGAGCGCAGAACATTTCCTTTAAGTAAAATAAATTTTGCAGATGCACACAAAGTAATGCAGATTTATAACGATAAAGCCGCTCAGGTTGAAGGTGCAAAACCAACCACCACGGCCTACATTTCAATTTGGGATGATGGTATGCGTTGGTTCCCTTCTACAATAAATGGCAGCCGCGAACGCTACGACCTTCAGTTTAACAATGATGGCACGCTAAAGAGCTTCAGGCAAGAATGAAAAATGTAGTTGTTCATTATCATCGTTATATAAAGTTGTCACCCTGATCCGATAGCTATCAGATTTATTTTAATGGTCTCATTAATAAATGATGTTGAAACAATTTACCACTGACAGATTCCAAAGAACGGTCGTCTTTCCCGCGCAGGCGGAAATCTTAAAGCTTATAGCATTGCGATTATTCATAAGTTTTCCTTTTATTTAGAGGCATTCATAAGCACTCCGTGGTTCCCAATCAAGTTGTTCCAAAGGAACTCCCTTGGAGGGAATGACGATTTCTCTATGATTATCACCTCCCTTTAATTTTATTAGGCCCCTTCTTAATTTGTTGATCAAAAGAACAATTCTAAATAGCGCGATGCAGCTTAGCTTAACATATACTTTAATTTCCGGAAACATAGCCGATGTAATTTTGCCTCAAACGGAAAACAAAACTTATGAACAAAACATTACTAAAGCAAAAGGCATTAGCCCTTGCTGTTGCCGCATTCGTTACTTCGGCAGTTGTGATCAGTGCCTGTAAAAAAAATGATGAGGCAGAAAACCCAGAAACCGCAGTTACGCTTAAAGATTATTCGGTAAACCCTTCATTGGTAAAAACCATGCCCGGTTTCGAAAGCCTGAATATTACCACACTGATCAGCTCAGATGATGTACTGGCAGAATCACCAAATTTTATATTTGGTGCACAACCTGACGGCGCCGGAATTATTAAAAATCCAGCCGGAGAAGGTTTTATCATGATCAATAACCATGAAATTCTTCAATCGGTATCAAGAGTATATTTAGATAAAAATTTTAAACCTGTAAAAGGTGAATATATTGTAGATTCTGATGGTGGTATGACCCGTTTATGCTCTGCTACGATGGTAACACCAGAAGAACATGGCTTTTCTAAACCAGTTTTCTTAACTGCCGGAGAAAGCGGTGCAGAATCGATGATTCATGCCATCGATCCCCTTGCTGCAGCAGATAAAAAGAACAAACAGAGAACAGTTAGTGCACTGGGTAGATGGAGTGCAGAAAACGCAGTGCCACTTCCCAAAGCATCGTATGCTGGTAAAACCGTTATCATGATTGGTGAGGATGAAACCGATGGGCAATTGGCCATGTACGTATCTAACACTCAAGGCGACCTGGAAAACGGAAAGTTATATGTGATGAAACGCAGCAATAACGACCCGATAGAAACAAACATGGACAAAGGACAAAGCTATGATGTGGAATTTGTAGAGCTTGATAATGTAAAAAGCAGTACAGGTGCACAATTACAGCAACAAACAATCGATAAAAAAGCGCTAATGTTAGCCCGCGTAGAAGATATCGATTACAGAAAAGGCAGCGCAGCAAACGGACGCGAAGTATATTTTACGGCAACTGGCGTTAGCCAGGGCGATAAACTTACACCAGTGAGTGGAAAAACCATGTGGGGCCGTGTATATAAACTGGTATTGGATGCAAGCAATCCATTAAAAGGTAAATTAGAAGTTGCCGTTGACGGAAATGACAACCCTGGAAAAAGTATTGTAAATCCAGATAACCTTTGTGTAACCGAAAACTATGTGTACATCCAGGAAGATGGCGATTCGTTCTACAAAAACAACGACCATGATGGAACCATCTGGCAATTTGCAATGGCTTCAAAATCGTTAAAACCGATGTTACAAATGAACCACCGTAGAACAGATGCGACCTTTAACGCTAAATACAACCCATCAAACAGTGTACAATTAAGTAGCTGGGAATATGGCGCAATGTACGATATCTCTGCACTGACTGGTATCCCTGATACATTCATAGTTAATTTACACCCGCACACCTGGACAAGCGATAAATACAAAAACGCTGATGGTGGTACAACAAGATTGGTAAATAATAACGAAGGCGGACAAGTAGTAATCGTTCGCGGCGTTTCTAAATAACCTATTTTATTTCTTTATCCCTTTCGGCAAATGCTGGAAGGGATTTTTCTATTTTATTTCAACGCCTACCCAAGCATGCCTAGCCTTAAAAAAATTGTTTTTTTCCTTACACTGATTACCCTTACTACCCTATTGTCTATTTTCTGCAAAACAGAAAACAGACCAAATGCAGAACTGGTAAAAGCAGATTTTGATAGACAGCTTATTGAACTTCAAAGCATTGTTGACCAAAAATTATCGATAGCCGTTCAAACCAGGGATGAAAAAGCAATTAAACAATCTTTTTTACAGGCGAGAATAAATTACAAACAGCTGGAGTATTATATCGAATATTTTTTCCCTTCAACTTCTGTACTGCTTAATGGTGCGCCGATTGATGAAATTGAATTGGGCGAAAATCTTATTGAAAATCCAACAGGCTTTCAGGTGATGGAAGAAATTATCTATGAAATCCCAACAACTGAAAACAGAAAGGAATTAGGAAATGAGCTAAAAAAAATGCAGCTCAACCTGCAACGTGTTAGCCGTTTTAATGAACAGTACCAGATTACCGATGCACAATTATTTGATGCCATCCGTTTAGAAATTTTCAGGATTACCAGTTTAGGCATAACCGGTTTTGATACCCCAAACGCCTTACAATCGATACCCGAAACGGCTTCGGCACTACAGGGAATAGCAAACGTACTGGCAAAGTATGAAAACGACCCACCAGATAAATTGATACCTTCAGCGATAAGCTACCTCGATAAAAATACCGATTTTGATCATTTCGATCGTTTGGCCTTCATAACTGAATATCTTGATCCGATCAGCAAGCACATCAATTTACTTCGTTTAGAAAAAAAAATACCAACTGCCGCCAGCGGAGGCGCGCTTCGAGACGATGCAATAAGTATGTTCCAAGTAAACGCTTTTAATGTAAACAAATTTGTAGGCAACAGCACCTTATTTATCAACGACGATAAAATTGCACTTGGAAAAATATTGTTCAATGATGCGGTACTTTCTAATGGGAATAACCGGAGCTGCGCCAGCTGCCATCAACAATCACTCGCCTTTACCGATGGTTTAGGCAAAGCAGCAGGGATTTCAAAAGGACAATCGTTACCGAGAAATACACCAACTTTAGCTTATGCCGGGTTACAGCGTGGATTCTTTTATGATTTAAAAGCTGGAACCCTGGAAGATCAGGCGCTTGATGTGGTTCATCATAAACAGGAAATGAATGGTTCACTAACACAAGCTGCAACGAGAATCAATTCATCAAAAAATTACCTAACCTTATTTCAAAAAGCTTATCAGGATAAAACTACGCAAGCAGATCCATGGAAAATCCAGCACGCATTAGCATCTTATATCCGTTCGTTATCTCCGTTTAACTCCCGATTTGACCGCTACATGCAAGGCGATAAAAAACAGTTAAATCAAGAAGAAAAAGAAGGTTTTAATCTTTTTATGGGAAAAGCAAAGTGTGGAAGCTGTCATTTTGCGCCATTATTTAATGGTACCCAAGCACCGCTCTTTATTAAAAGTGAAGCAGAAGTTTTAGGTGTGCCAGCTACTACAGATACCTTAAAACCTAAAATAGATGCTGATTTAGGCCGGTATGCTCTTTATGCCTACCCACAATATAAACATGCATTTAAAACTTCAACGGTAAGAAACATCACCAAAACAGGTCCATATATGCACAATGGTGTTTATAAAACTTTAGAACAGCTGATGGATTTTTATAATCGAGGCGGTGGTGCAGGCATGGGAATCAATGTTGAAAACCAGACGCTATCTGCCGATAAGCTGAACTTAAGCAAACTGGAAATCAAACAGATTATTGCATTTTTAGGTACACTGGAAGATGTTCGATAAAATAATCCTCGTTTGCAACGAGGATTAGCGAGATGTGCATTTTGTAATGCACAACAAGAGTTTAGTGGCGACAAAATCGCCTTTCCCATCCCGTCCTCGTTACAAACGAGGACGATGATCTATCTAAACCCCATTGCGTGGGAATGACGATCGACTTCGGCCTCATACCAACTCTGTGCCCTCTGCGCTTTTCTCTTTGTGGCCTCTGCGGTTAAAGATGGGTGATGGAATTAATTCTGCATACTAACTGCGGTTAAAACTATTTAACTACAACAAATCCTTCAACACTACCCATACGTTTTCGGCAAGGATCTTATCTCCTTCGGCAGTTGGGTGTATACCATCGGCTTGGTTTAATGTCGGAACACCACCTACCTTATCCAATAAAAAGGGGATCAGTGCCATTTGGTTTTTCTTTGCCAGATCAGGAAACATGTTCTTAAAATCTGCAGCATATTTGGCACCCATATTTGGTGGAACCTGCATACCAGCCAATACCATTTTAGCATCAGGGTATTTAGCTTTTACCCGATCAATAATCGCCTGAAGGTTTTTAACTGTTTGCGATACAGGCAACCCACGCAATCCATCATTGGCGCCAAGTTCGAGCACGAAAATATCCACTCGTTGCTTAAGTAACCAATCAATCCGTCCTTTTCCGCCAGCAGAAGTTTCGCCACTTAAGCCACCATTAATTACTTTGTAAGGCATTTGTAAAGAATCGATCCGATTTTGGATCAATGCCGGGTAAGCTTCTGTTGGGTCGAGTCCATAACCTGCCGTCAAACTTGTACCAAAAAAGAGAATATTCTTCTGCTCAGTAGCCACAGAAGCCGTTTTTTGGTCAATCGAATCTAAAGTTTTATCGGTATTGCTTTTATTTTCGCGGTTTCCGCAGCTTAGCAGCACGAGGCTCAAAACAAATAGCCCCATTAATCGTTTTCGTAACATATCTAATTAATCTATATCTAATTATTGTTTAAACCATTATCTTAACAGGCAGTGCCTGGTTATGTTTGGCCACAATCTATACGCAAACCCTAAAAATTCAGCTATTGGAAAGCATATTGAACATCCGAAATGTAAGCAAAATTTACCAAAGTGCCGGACGGGAACTCACCGTTTTGGATAACATTAATTTTTCGATAGCAGCTGGCTCAACTGTGGCCATAACAGGTCCATCGGGAAGCGGAAAAACAACCTTACTTGGTTTATGTGCCGGATTAGACAGGGCCAGCAGTGGAACGGTTGAGCTGAATGGCATTGCTTTAGAGCAACTGAATGAAGATGAAAGGGCAGCGATCAGAAATCAATATGTGGGTTTCATTTTTCAGAATTTTCAACTGTTGCCCACTTTAACGGCACTCGAAAATGTAATGGTACCTTTAGAATTGAGGGGAGCAAAAAACATCCGTGCACATGCACTGGAACTGCTGGATAAAGTTGGCCTTGCCGACCGTTCGCATCACTATCCCATACAACTATCGGGTGGCGAGCAACAGCGCGTTTCGCTGGCAAGGGCATTTTCGAACCAACCGGCTATTCTTTTTGCAGATGAACCTACCGGAAATCTTGATGCAGAAACCAGCGAAAAAGTGATCAAATTGCTTTTTGATTTAAACAAAGACGCCGGAACTACCTTGATCATCGTAACACATGATCTTGAACTGGCTGCCAGAACGGCAAGGAGCATTAAAATTAAAGGCGGTGTAATCATTTCAGACGAAAACCCTACTTATGCCTAATAGCCTCCCAAAACAATCTATTAAGTTTTTGTGGCTGTTTAAAATGGCCTGGCGTGATAGCAGGAAAAACCGTGCACGTTTATTGCTCTTTATCTCATCCATCGTTTTGGGCATTGCCGCCCTCGTTGCAGTTTATTCATTTAAAGATAATCTTCAAAAAGATATCGATGCCCAGGCAAAAGAACTTACAGGAGCCGATCTGGTTTTAGATAGCCGGAAGGGTGTAAGCAAAGCGATGCAAAAAATGCTCGATACACTTGGCGATGAACGATCGCAGGAGAAAACCTTTGCTTCGATGATCTATTTCCAGAAAGGGGGAGGTAGCCGTTTGGTACAGATGAAAGCCCTTGAAGGGAATTATCCCTACTATGGTACCATAGAAACCATTCCCCTAGCTGCAGCAAAAAACTTTCAATCGGGAAGAAATGCATTGGTAGATCAAACTCTGATGCTGCAGTTTAATGCAAAAGTTGGCGATTCGGTAAAAATAGGCGATCTCAATTTCAATATACTGGGCACTTTAACCAAGGCCCCGGGCCAAACCGGTATTGGTGCAAGTATCGCGCCTACTGTTTATATTCCATTACAGATCCTCGATAAAACAAACCTGATTAAAACCGGAAGCCGGATCAACAATAAATTTTATTTCAGGTATAACGATCCATCCAAAATAGATGAATGGGTTAAAAAGCAGGACAGCAAATTAGAAAAAGAAGGTTTCGATGCCGATACGGTTGAATCGAGGAAAGAACAGACGGGAAGATCATTTAAAGATGTAAACCGTTTTCTGGCTTTATCTGGTTTTATCGCTTTACTGCTGGGTTGTGTTGGTGTAGGCAGCGCTATCCATGTGTACATTCAGGAAAAGTTAAGTGCGATTGCAACGTTAAGGTGTTTAGGCTTAAAATCACGTCATGCCTTTTTGATCTACCTAATCCAGGTCTTTTTCATTGGCTTAATTGCCTCTGTTTTAGGGGCAGTTTTAGGCACAGGTATACAATTTTTGCTCCCTTTGGTACTAAAAGATTTTTTACCTGTTGAGATCACCATGCAGGTTTCGTGGCCCGCTGTTGGTCAGGGGTTGTTACTGGGGCTGATCATCTCGATCCTCTTTGCCCTTCCCTCACTCCTATCCGTTAGAAGGATTTCGCCATTAAATGCCATCCGGATATCTTTCGAAAAAGTAACTGGAAAAAGAGATCCGCTAACCTGGTTGGTATACCTGTTTATGGCGATTTTTATTACGGCTTTTACGCACTTGCAGATGAAAACATGGATACAAACGCTGGCTTTTACCGCAAGTATTGCCATTGCTTTTGTGCTGTTGATTATACTGTCTAAACTATTGATGTTCCTGGTGAGGAAACTCCTACCCAATTCATCCCCTTATTTATGGCGGCAGGGCTTTGCCAACCTTTACCGGCCGAATAACCAAACCTTGATGCTTACCGTTTCTATTGGTTTATCAACCGCATTTATCTGCACCCTATTTTTTGTTCAGGGGATCTTAATGAGCCGCGTTACGCTTTCATCAGGCGCCAACCAGCCTAATATGGTGATGTTCGATATCCAAAACACGCAAAAAGAAGGATTGGACAGTTTAACCAAAGCTTTTAAATTACCGCTAATGAACCAAGTGCCGGTAATTACCATGCGCATTGAAGAAATCAACGGAAAGAAAGCGAGTGCAGATACCAATAACAGAAGGGCTTATCGCAACGAAATCAGGGCTACTTATCAGGATACTTTAACCGCGGCAGAGAAAATTACAGCGGGCAAATGGACCGGAAAAATAAAACCCAATGAAACGGTCTATATTTCATTAGATCAGCGTTATGCGCAGCAGATTCATGTCGAGCTAAATGACAAAATTCTTTTTAATGTGCAGGGCATGATGATCCCAACAGTTGTTGGAAGTTTGAGGGAAGTAAACTGGAGCAGGATGCAGACCAATTTCAGGGTTGTTTTTCCAGCAGGGGTATTAGAAGAAGCACCACAGTTTCATGTATTGATGACCAGGGTACCATCAGGCGAAGTTTCAGCCCGTTTTCAGGGAGAAGTGGTGCAAAAATTTCCAAACGTTTCAGTCATCGATTTAGATCTGGTATTGAAACTCTTAGATGAGCTGTTAAGCAAAATCGGTTTTGTGATTCAGTTTATGGCTGGCTTTAGCATGGTTACCGGTTGGATTGTTTTAATATCGTCGGTATTAACCAGTAAAAACCAGCGGATAAAAGAAAGTATTTTGTTGCGGACAATGGGTGCCAGTAGAAAGCAGATTTTAGCAATAAATGCAATTGAATATTTCTTTTTAGGTGCTTTTGCCGCAGGTGCCGGATTGATTTTAGCCATAGGTGGAAGCTGGGCATTAGCTAAATTTACCTTTGATGCAGCCTTTGTTCCGCCATTGGTTCCAACAGTATTGTTATTTGGCTCAATTGTGTTACTAGTCGTAATTACAGGGGTATTAAGCACCAGGACTATCCTGAACCAACCACCGTTAAAGATTTTAAGGACAGAAAGTTAGGTTATGTTAAGGCTAACCTATTAAATAGACCAAACTGAAATAACTACTTCCAGGTTTAGGGAAATGAGTTTTTAAATTTGAATTCCCTAAACAAACTATATGATAAGAACTTTGTTCCTTGTCTAAAGAATTTAAAGATGAATAAAAGATATCCGATATTATTTTTGGCTTTAGGCGTTGGTGTTATAGCGATAAACCTAATTTCTTGTGTGTCCATTCCAAAGGGAGCCACTGCTGTTAAGCCATTTAAAAAAGACAAATACCTGGGCAAGTGGTATGAGATTGCACGAATGGATTTTAAGTTCGAAAAAGATCTTAATAATGTAACGGCGACCTATTCACTTAAGAATGACGGCAGTATCAAGGTAGATAACCGCGGTTATAATTATGTTAAAAAGGAATGGAAACAGAGCATTGGTAAAGCGAAATTTGTAAATGAAAGCAACGAAGGAAGATTAAAAGTTTCTTTCTTTGGCCCCTTTTATGCAGGCTATAACGTAATCGAGATCGACACAGATTATCAATATGCTTTGATAGCTGGCAACACCCTAAAATATCTCTGGATTTTATCCAGAAACAAAAGCATTCCGGAAAACATTAAACAGCAATATTTAAAAAAGGCAGAAAGCTTAGGTTATGATACTGCTGCTTTGGTTTGGACCAAACAGGATTAATAGCTCTTTATTGATGCTATTGGCTACCCCACAGTAAGGATGGAAAAAATATATCCGTTACCATAAGCCATGGCCTATGGTAACGGATACCTATTAACTATGCAACATCAATTGCTTCGCGAAGTGCCTTTGCAGCAGCAGCAGGATCTTCAGCGCCATAAATTGCAGCACCTGCTACGGCAACTATAGCACCTGCCTGTATAACTGCAGTAACGTTATCGATATTTACCCCACCAGCAATAGAAACCGGAACGCCAGCGCTTGCGGCTTCATCGATAAGCACCTGAATAGAGTAACCAGCCGTCCACTGTTCATCTAAACCAGCATGTAGTTCTACAAATTCAACACCTAGCGCCGTAACTTCCTTCGCTCTTTTAACACGATCAGGATAACCAATGGTATCTACTACTACGCCTTTTCCATGTGCTTTTGCTGCTTTAACCGCGCCAATAATCGTTGCATTTCCTGCAGCACCCATTACGGTAACCAGATCTGCTCCTGCTTTGAAAGCGATATCAGCTTCTAATTCACCCGCATCTGCAGTTTTTAAATCTGCGAAAACCAGTTTATCAGGATGTGCTTCTTTCATTGCGGTAATTACTGAAGAACCCATATTCTTGATCAATGGAGTACCCAATTCAATAATATCTACGTATGGAGCTACTTTTGCTGCCAGTGCCAAGGCTTCTGCTGTTGTTAATAAATCTATTGCTACTTGTAATTTTGCCATGATTCTATTTTATATGTAATTAATTGTTATTCAAGGTTGGCGTGTCTTTTCCAAAGCGTTTCTGCAGCTTGTCCGCTCAGTTTCCAAAGCGATTGAAAAACGGCATCATTGAGCAAAAGCAAAAACTGTTCGAACAGGCTTCCTGCATATTGGGTAGATACTTTTGTACTGTGATCTTCTTTTTCTGCCGCTGGTACACATACTACGTGGCTGGCCAGTTTTGCCAGTAACGAGCCGGCATTCGTTGTAATGGCTACCACTTCAGCACCTACCGCTTTCGATTTTTCTGCCGCCCTTACAATCGATCCTGTTGTTCCTGAACCTGAGGCAGCAATTAATAAATCGCCAGTTTCAATTGCCGGACTTGTAGTATCGCCAACATAATAAACAGTAAGCCCAAGATGCATTAAACGCATTGCTACCGACTGCATGGCAAAACCCGAACGGCCTGCAGCAGTAATAAAAATCCGCTTTGCCTGCTGAATGAGGTATACAAAAGGGATCAGTTGGTCTAATTCCAGCTGTTTAGACAAACGGGTATTCTCCTCGATAATCTTATCCAGGTTCATTTGCAGATCCCAGGCCAACTGCTGGTTATCAAGGGCATTTATCACTGTTTGGCAATCTTTAATTTCTACGGGTGCTTTCAAATCCATTTTTACACGCTCTATTTATTAGCCCAAAGGTATGGCCGCCCTTAACAACTATAGTTATACATTTAGCTACTTATATGGGACAATCAGGAAATATATTACTAGAAAAGTCATCCATCAGCCATATTAAAGACACGGTTTCCGAATAATCCACCATAATTATCAGTTAATCCAATCGCTAAAAAATTAAGTGTTTAACTTTAACATTATGAGTTTATCCTCCGAAGTAACACATCTGGAAAAATCGATTATTTATATCCGCGATCTGAGCAATTGCCCGCCCAGTTATCTTAATGACCCGGGCAGAAAAGAGTTCTTTGAAATCGTTTGGTTAAAAAATGAAGAACCCTTACACGCCCTTCAAGAATCAGCATTCGACAGTAAAGGAGACTGGATTTACCTCATCCCTCCCTACCGCGTGCATCAGCTTAACAAAGCCGGTAAAAACGGTGTATTAATTTCCTTTAAAAGGTCTGTTCTTGAAGGGGAAGAAAAAGAATTCCTCCTCGATCTGTTTAAGATCTTTAATGTTCAGGGCGAATTTTCCTGTTTAAGGCTAAACCAGGACACCGCTTCTGAGCTCAGCAATATTTACAAATTAATTGAAGATGAGTATCAGAAAGCGGGCAATACTTTTATCATTACCAGGGCACTGCTAAAAGTATTTCTATTAAAACTGATCCAGGTAAAAGAACATGAATTTACCAGTCATGATGTACAGCAAAAAAGAGTCTACGAATTTTTGATGTTACTCGAAAGCAATTATCAACAGGTTAGGAATACCGATTTCTATGCTGGTAAAATCGGAATCAGCTCCAAAAGGTTAAATCAGATTTTAAAAGAAAAACTAAATAAAACAGGAATGCAGATCATCCATGATCGCATCATCCTGGAGGCAAAAAGGAAAATCATCCATAGTGCCCATACCATTAAAGAAATTGCATATGAACTGGGTTTTTCAGACCGGCCTTATTTTAGCCGTTTCTTTAAAAAACAGACAGGCCAAACGCCCGAAGCGTTTCAAAAAGAGGCCAGAAACCACATCGAATCAAAATTTAATACACTGGTTTAAATAATCCGATAGCAAATGCTTATTTCTCATCAACAAAGCCGTAGCTTTTAACTTCTTTTACACCATCAGGCAATTCCGCGAATGCACGGTATAGAATCGCTTTTTTATCTTTGTCTATACCGTTAAAAAGTTTAGCCGCCTCTATTCTTACCTTTTCGTTTTCAGCTTTTAGCGCAACAACATCTGTAAGATCGATACGCGTTACATAAAGTATGCAAGGAAAAATTCCTTCCCCCATGATCTGAGGATAAATCCTGAACACTTTAGGCTTTGTATCAATGTTTTCAAGGGTTAACGGAAATATGTATTTAGCATTTACTTCTTTCATCACCTTCTCTGAAAGGTCGTTAATGTCTTTTTCTTTTAGATACTGAAAATATTCGCCTCCCGGCTTTAGACATTGTTGAGCAAGAGCAAGATAGTTTGCGGCATCAACCAAATAAGATTTATTATAACTATCTAACGCTTGTTTATAGTAGTCAGGAGCGATCAATTTTTCTAAACGATACTGTCCAAGATAAAGAATGTTTATTTTCCACTGGTTATTATAATTACCGTAGATGGCAGTAATCAATAATTCCCCATCGCCAGGCAATAACAACGAAACATACATTTCTTTATTTAGAGCCAGATAATGGATGATATAATCATTATTACCAGCAAGTCCAGAAAAAAGGGTATTACCTACTCCAGTTGTTGAATTTTTAACATGATATTCATCCAAGAGGCTATAGTTTTTCGCAGAGAGAGAAGCACTTGCCTCTTTTACAAGTTTTTCGATATTCCCTTCATCTTTTTCCAGTAGTTTATCAGACATCATTGCTTTTACAGTAGCTGCATCATTACCAGCAATGGCCTTAAATAATTTATTGTTCAATGCACTTAGCTGTGCCCTGGTATTCTGATTTATTTTTTCATTCTTTAAAATCTCTGAAGTACCAGCTTTACAGCCTTGGAACATTAAAAACAGGGTTACAACAAGAAAAGTATTTCTGATCATTTTATTTGGTTTTACAGCTATTTCAGGAGGTCATCTGTTTTTGATTATAGCTGAAATTGAGCGCTAACAATAAAAAAACAACCGCTATTATAAAGTAACAAAAAAAATTAGCGAAAGCCAATGGTTTTTGGCACTGACTTAGTTAAGTTTTTCTTTTTACACAGCTTTTAGCAATTTATAATACTTTTACATTATGATCAGATTAAATAACGATACGCCCAACGATATTCTCCAAGATGTAAAAATTGGCGATATGGTAACCGATACTTTTAGCAAAACCGGCCTGGTAGAAAATATAGAGATTAGCGACGATGGCCTATACCGGGTTTACGAATTTCATCTCGTTACCGGAAGAACCATTACTGTTAAAAAGTAAAAAGCGCTAAAAAAATAAAAATTAACCACAACCTGTCCCGATTTTCGGGAGATAAAAAGAATAGACACAGCTAATATTAAAATTAGTGTTCATCCGTGTTAAAAACTACATTTAATCACATTACCTAAGCCCTAACCAAATGTCATTACTTATCCTACTCTTCGGCATCCTATTGCTTTTCGTGCTGATCTTGAAAAAGATCAATCCAATGATTGCCCTAATTACTGTGGCGATTATTACCGGTCTTTTATTGGGCATGCCTGCCCCAAAGGTAATGAGTTCCATTGGCAATGGTATAGGCAGTACGCTGGGCAGCATGGTAATGGTTTTGGCACTCGGTGCGATGATGGGCAAATTAATTGAAGATAGCGGATCGGCAAAAAAGATCGTTTTCATATTAATTGGAGCCTTTGGCAAAAAGAACATTCAATGGGCTGTGCTGTTAACCGGTTTATTGGTGGGCATTCCTTTGTTTTATAATGCTGGTTTTGTGGTGTTAATCCCCTTGGTTTTTGCCATTTCTGCCACAACAGGAGTATCAAAATTATACATCGGCATCCCGATGGCCACAGCCCTTTCGGTCACACATGGTTTTCTACCGCCCCACCCTGGCCCTGTTGCGTTAGCTGGCATTTTCCATGCCGATATTGGTAAAACATTAATTTACGGTTTAACTTTAAGTGTACCTATTGCGGTTATTGCCGGAATCTATTTCCCACGATTGATTTTGAAACGAGATCAATCGGTAAATGTTCAGCACTTCAGCATCAACGAAGAAGAAAATCTCCCTTCTGCATTAAGAAGTTTCACTACCGCATTGTTACCGGTATTCTTAATCATCGCCGGGACCATAGGAAGCAGCTTCAAAATAGATTATATCGGTAAACCGCTGTTTATATTTTTAGCCGATCCTACTGCTGCCTTATTAATTTCGGTTATTATTGCTTTAGCGGTTCAAAAAACTACCATTACCAAAGCAATGGAGTCGTGCGCGGAAGGTGTTAAGAGTATTGCCATGATTATCCTCATTATTGCAGCAGGCGGTGCCTTTAAACAGATTTTGATCGATAGTGGTATGGGCGAAACCGTAAAACAACTTACTGGCGGCCTAAATTTGTCGCCATTATTACTCGCATGGCTAATCACCGCATCGCTTAGGGTAACCCTGGGTTCAGCAACAGTGGCTGCGCTAACCGCTTCGGGTATGGTATTGCCACTAATTGGCCCCGGGACGCCTCCTGAGTTAATGGTATTATCTGTAGGCGCAGGGAGTTTAATGTTTTCTCACGTAAACGATACAGGTTTCTGGATGTTTAAAGAATACTTTAACCTCAGCCTGAAAGAAACTTTTAGCACCTGGACAATGATGGAAAGCCTGGTTTCTGTTTTAGGGCTTATTGGCGTGCTGGTGTTGAACCAGTTTGTGTAAGGAAGATAGCGTTGTCAACTTTTAATAGCCATGTCGCTAGTAAGTTGACAACGCTTATCAAGCGCTTATCCTCCATTACAATTGCTCCAGTCGGGATGACGACCTATCTCTTGTATTATTTTTGGAAAGCAATTGCAGAGCGTTTAGGCAGAAACAGCCGCGCTCCCGCTTCTGCCAATAGAAGGAATTGGCATCCGCTCAGATCGGTTTTAGGAGGCCTAAATAGTACTGCTATCCAGGGTAAAATAAACCCGACCGGTAGCGTTATCCTGTCCTTCACAGGATTAAGCAAAGGGCGGGACTAGCGGAACCGAAGGACTACAGGCACCGCTTTTCAAAAAAATGTAGCATCTACTTGAATGATTGCCTTCACCCATCGTTGTAAGATTGCTTCGTGCCTCGCAATGACGAAATTATCTAAAAACATTAATTCTTCACCCTGTTCTTTTCTGCATCGGCACCAGAAGACTCGTGTTTGGCCGGCGATGAGAAAGCTTTACCAAACCGATAACTATAACTCACCACAACCGATCTCGAATCCTGACGGTTAACCCAGTTTGCTTCTGTGTTCGCCAGATTATTGATTATACCATTATAAATCCGGGTTCTGAAAATATCGTTAGCGGTTAATTTCAACGTACTTTTTGCTGAAAGTTTTTTCTGCACTGCTGCGCCGAACTCATGTACTTCACCCAATAAAAACTGTACGTTAGATAGTTTACTCTGGTAGCGCATATTTACCTCTGCATTCCAGGTCGGACTGATTTTGAACTGCAAATTCGGATTTGCTCTTAAATAACTTCCATTGGTAACCAAAAAACCTGTGTAGAAATCTGTTTTTGAAACTATTTTTGCATACTCAACATAGGCATTCAGCTTAACCCATTTGGTGATATCGATCTCTGCATTTACCGAAACATTGGCCACTCTTGTTTTGCCCACATTTGCTGGTCTGCTGTAATAGGTGCCATTTAAAATTTCGATGGTTTCGTTCACCTCATCCTTTACCCAACTGTAACCAAATGTTGTGGTAATCTTATTTTTATAAGTATGAGAAAGTTCGATACTTTGGGTAAATGAAGGCTTTAAAAAAGGATTGCCAACATAATAAGTAAACTTATCCAAAGGAGAAAAGAATGGATTAAGATCCTGATAATACGGCCGATCGATTCTTCTTCCATAATTCAGTCCCAGTTGATTGTTACTTGCGGTATCGAGTTTATAGGAGAAATAAAGCGTTGGAAATAAACTGTTATAGGTTCTTTTAAAACTCGAATCGGGTTTGATCAGATTGCCCAATTGATGCCCGTTAGAAACCGTGTTTTCATACCTCAAGCCAGCCTGAAGCGAAAACCGCTTTCCTTCCCTGCTCATATTTAGGTAAACAGCATTGATGTTTTCTTCATATAAAAAGTGATTACTCTTTTCATAATCCGCATTGGTTTTCCCGCTTGCGGTATTAAAGTAATCGGCAATGTTATCGGTTTTGGTATAAGCGGTTTTAACACCCGCATCAAGCTTCCACTTATTTTCTAATGGATGTGAATAATCAGCTTTGGCGGTATAGATATCAATATTTGAGGGCAGGTTACCTGTTAAAATATCCTGGTATTTTAAGGCTCCACTTGGCAGATAACTGAAATTGTAATAAGTTTGATCGGTTTGATTTCGGTAAAGCAGATAATCGGCATCAAAAGTCAATTCTCGTCCTGCCTGCTTAAATTTGTGCCTGTAATTTAAATTTACACCTGCATTCTGGTATTTGATCTGATCGATATTTTCAGCCCTGATGACCGAATCCAATTGCATCGAAGCATTGGATAAATTACTGGTATTGTTGTTTACCTGTTTGGACATCCGGTTCATTCCGGTAAGTACCACGCCCCAGGTTGTGCGGTCTGATGCATAATAATCAAGCCCTGTTTTTAAATTAAAAGTATTGCCATGCCTGCGGAAATAAGAATTTTGATTAAAGTAGGATTTGGCGCTACCATCGTCATTTTTATATTTCCGGCTCAGATCAAGATCTGTAAAACTGTTATTTAGGTTATAACTCAGGTTACCAAAAATGTTAATCTTATCCTTACGGTAATTAAAGTTGAAACTGTTGTTCGAACGACTTAATTCGCCTTGATTTAAACTCAGATTAATCCCTCCATTAAACCCAGCGGTTTTGGTTTTCTTGGTTTTGATATTAATTACCCCTCCATTGCCAGCAGCATCGTACTTGGCAGGTGGATTGGTCATCAGCTCAATCTGGTCAAGCGAAGAAGAAGGCAACGAACGCAGGTAATTATCGAGATCGGCGCCCGATAAATAGGTTGGTTTATCATCAATAAAAATAGCCACTCCGCTCTTGCCTTTGAGCGAGATTACCCCATTCTGGTCTACATTTACCCCTGGCGATTTGCTCAGCACATCCAGTGCGGTTGTACCTGCATTGGAGATCAAAGCATCAACATTGACAACAGTACGGTCTATCTTTCGTTCTACAAAAGCCTTTTGCCCCGAAATATTTACCTCTTTTAAATTGGTTGCTCCAGCCTTGATCCTGATGTTGGCCAAATTGATCACAGCGCGATCGGCGGTTAAAACCAAGGTATCGGTTTGATAAATAGGCGAACCTACAACCGATACCTTGATGAGGTATTTTCCATAACTGAGTTTATCAAAGCTAAACAGTCCGTCCTTTTCGGTGAAGGTTGTTTTAACCAACACCGAATCTTTAAGCAGTGCAGCTGTAGCAAATTCTATATTTTTTCCATCGGCATCCAATACACGACCATAAATTCTGGATTGAGGAGTTTGGGCTTGAGCAAAGGTAAGGGCAAGATTCATCCATACGGCTAAAAAAGCCATGAGCTTAAGTTTCATGATGTGAATTGGGTTAGCGCTTTTAGAACTTAGTTTTTATTGTTTTCGATCAAGAAATTATACATCAGCGAATGATTTTCATTTTTCAAAAATCTTTGCTTGTATTTTTTCTGCACATCAGCATTTTGTTTTACGCCATTTACAATTAAATCGTCTTTATTGAGTTTATACGACAATTTATTGGTGCTGGTAATGATGCCATCTTTCATCAATTGCTGATTGATTTCGTTGGTATAATCGTGACCATCTCCATTGGTTACGGTTTTCGAGGTAACCGTACGCTGTACGCCTGTTCTGCTACTAGTTTTTGGGTTATATACAGGGGGCGTTGGAGGCGTAGGTGGAGCTGGTGGATTCGATGGAGCTGACGGAACCGAAGGCAACGATGGTGCTGGCGGTACAGCATACGCAGCACGGGGTGTTCTTGGTGCTCTAGGTGGGCGCGGCGGACGTGGCGCTCTTGGTACACGGCTTCCTTTATCATCCTGGGTCCATTTAGCGTCTTCCTGTGCCCATTTTGCATCTTCTCTCGCCCATTTGGCGTCTTCCTTGGCTAATTTAGCATCTTCTTTTGCCAGTTTCTCGTCTGCGATACGGAGTTTTTCATCGGCTATTCTTGCTTTGGCATCCTCTTTCCGCATTCGCTCATCCACTATTGACTTTCCAGCATCGTCTTTTCTGGCTTGCTGATCGGCAATTCTTGCCTTTACATCTTCGTCTGTTTCGCTGCTTTTGCGCTTTTCGTTTAACTGTTTCAATTGACGATCCATTTTCGAATTGATTTCCTTTTCCAATTGATCGGCAGATTTCCCTTCAACAGGTTTAGATTTTTTTGCGGTATCCTGTAAAACTTGTATTGAAGTGGATATTTTTTTTCTGGTAACTGTTTTTGCATTGCCCACGCTCTTGAATGCAGCACTGCAAACCACAACCGATACCAGGGCGATGGTTAATATTGTCTTTTCCATTTTGTTTAAAGTTGAATTGGTATTGAATAACATCCTGCTTGCTCTATGCAGCAGGCTACCTTTCTTACCCGTTATCGCCATGGCATAAGCAGGTGCACGCTGCTTAAACTCCTGACAGAATATGAGGGCCTGAACGTAGTTTTTGCGATCGCTTACACAGGCAATGGCCAAATCATCACAGCAATGTTCGCGTTCTGTTTTTATTAATTGTGATACCCAAAGTACCGCTGGGTTAAAGAAGAAAACGATTTCGATAAAACTTTGCAATAGGTTTACCAGGTAATCTTTGCGTTTAATGTGGGCCAGTTCGTGAGAAAGAATAGCCTCAACTTCTGCATTCGACAGACCGGTAAGTAAACCTAATGGAATCAGAATTAAGGGTTTAAAATGCCCCACAACCATTGGCGCCTGCGCAATACCTGATTGCATGATTTTAACCGATTGACTTAAACCTAATTTTTCGGCCAGTATAGCTAACTTTTCATCCCACTGTTTACCTGCAGCATAGGTTTTATGTTTACGCAAATGATATACACCATTTAAACCTACCACTAACTGAATGCTTTTTCCGCATATAATTAAAAACCAGATCAGTACAATCTGATATGCGTAGGCGTTCCATAAAGAAAGCATTTTGTTCAGTCCCGAATACATATCTTGCTGAACGTTTGCAATTACAGGTTGATCGGTTGCCCCGCTTGGGAGGTTAATTACAACCTGCTCAGCTATAGAACCTATAGGCTTTTGCAGTTCTTTGTAAAAGGTGAAGAATATGGCCACAACAAACAAGGCTAAACATATGGTGAGGAGGTTATAACGCATTGCCGCGCTAGCTTTTCGGGTAGTAAACATAACCAAACCAGCAAGCAAGGCTAATATTACCCCAAGCCATAGTGAGTGGAATAAAGTAGCACCAAGGGCATGAAGCCAGTTTTCGGGCAAAAGGTTAATTAACTTAAATTCCATCATTGTGGTTCTTTAGAATCTGTTATTATTAATTATTCCATGCTATCCAATAGCCGCTTTATCTCTTCTATTTCTTGTTTAGAGGTTTTTTCGTTACCCAGAAGCTGCATCATTAACTGTGAGGCAGATCCTTTATATAAGGTATTAACAAAACGGTCTAACAACTGTACTTTGGTTTTCTCTTCAGCCTCAACGGGAATATAAATGTGCTTCATTTGGCTTTCATCACGTTTTAATATTCCTTTTTCGGTTAAGATCTGCATCTGCTTTAAAGTTGAGGTATAATTCACCTCGCGCTGTTCGTTCAATTTATCGTTTACAAACCGAACTGTAGATGGCCCGAATTCCCATAATACCTGAAGAATTTCTAATTCAGCTTTAGTGGGTTCAGGCAGATTATTTTCAGTTTGATTACTTTTCATACCCTAAAGGTACGATATTTTTCGTACGATACAAATATTATGTTGACTATTTTTATAAAAAACTATAAATAACTCATTTTAAATGACTTAAATAAAAATAAATTAACAAGAGATTGGTCAGCTTTTTCTTTATAAAGAAAAACATGTTCATTATTTGGAGCGCAAGGCCTGTACAAAACAATAAGATCCTTCCCGTTTTACGCTTTACGCTTCGCTGCCTCGTACCTCGTTGCTGCAGGGTAACGCTGCAACCGGGGCTAAGCAGTTAAGACAGTGTTTCATTTTTAGGATTGCAGGGTGCACAAACCCTGGTTTCTAAACCCGACAGTAGCGGCAGCCTCCGATTTTTTCATCGGAGCTATAGCGAATGGCGGGACTGAGAAACCCCAAGAGCCACAGACCGCTCATTTCCTAATTCCAAAAGCGACTAAATAGCTTTCTATTTCGGTCGGTAAGATACCAACTGGTAGCATAATAATTTAACCACAGATAGGAAGGATGCACACAGATATGAAAATCTGTGTTTATCTGTGCTCATCTGTGGCTAAAAACGCTTAACTTAATAACATTGAAGAAACGCTGCAACCGGGGCTAAGCTGTTAAGACAGTGTTTCATTTTTAGGGTTGCAAGGTACACAACCCCTGGTTTCTAAACCCGACAGTAGCGGCAGCCTCCGATTTTTTCATCGGAGCTATAGCGAATGGCGGGACTGAGAAACCCCAAGAGCCACAGACCGCTCATTTCCTAATTCCAAAAGCGACTAAATAGCTTTCTATTTCGGTCGGTGAGACACCAACCGATAGCATAATGTCACTATTATCCTTCGACAGGCTCGGGATGACAACAGTTATACTATCCTTTTATTCCTTAAGCTGTTTAATCACGGCAATAATATCTTCTTCTCCATATTTTGCGGCTGCATCTCCGAAAGTATTTAGTGCTGTTTTAGCCAATGGTGATGAAATTCCTTCGGCTTTAGCCAGGTTCAAATCTTTTACAATATGTTTAAGTGCAAAAGCAGCTTTGTAATGATCAGCAATAATAGCATCACCTTTAATTTTGGTAAATATATTACCAATGGCAGCATTATTGATCAATTCTAATAAATCTTCTGTTTTAATCCCTTGTTCATTGGCAAACAAAACGGTTTCGGCCAGGCCCTGTGCATATAAGGCCAAAAGCGAATTGATGGCCAGTTTTGCACTGTTGCCCGCACCATTTTCGCCAACAAGTTTGGCAAGTTTGCCCATTTTTTCCAGAATCGGTTTTACCTGATTAAAAGCAGTTTCTTCACCGCCAACCATGATAACCAGCTGACCGGTTTCTGCCTGCTTTACACTCCCTGAAACTGGCGCATCTAAATAAAAGTTTCCTTTTGCTTTGCACAGCACGGCCATTTCTTTTGAAATAGAAGGAGAAACCGTGCTCATATTGATGATGATCTTACCCGATGTTTCCACACTAAAAAGGCCTTCTTCTCCCTTAAAAACCTGTTCTATAGCGGCATCATCAGAAACCATTACGATTACCACATCAGTAGCTGCAATTAGCGCTTTAGGTGTTTCGGCTATTGATGCGCCTATCTCTTTCAATGAAGCTTCTTTGCCCTTGCTCCTGTTATAGACAGTAACTGTATAATCTGCTTTTATCAATTGCCCTGCCATCGGGATACCCATATTGCCTAACCCGATCCAACCTATTTTTGTTGTCTTCATTTTGTTATTTTTATAATAGCAAATGTGCCAAAGAAAAAGCTGAAATTCTTAAACCCCATGTAAAAATGATACGATGAAGTAATTATTTGAATGAGCCACCTTAATATACTAATATTTTTAGTAAATTAGCGCCGTATTAAAATAATCTCCCACCTTTGTAATTATCAGATCATATGGCCAGCCCGCTTAAAGATTTATATTCTTCAGCCTTTTACGATAGATTAGCCCATGCATTAACGGTTACTGTTCCAGGTTTCGATAAAGGAAAATTTATTAAAAAGGTTTTCACTGCTGACTTCGAATCAAAAGAATTAAAAGAGCGGATGAAACATACCTCGAAGGTATTGCATGAGTTTTTACCCGAAGATTATCCTCAAACGATAGCGTTGATTAAAAAAACTATCGCACAATTAAGGCTTCAGGGCATTGGAGAAGATAGCCTGGCTTATATGTTTTTACCTGATTATATCGAAACCTATGGTATAGATGATTTCGAAGGTTCGGTTGAGGCACTCGAATTTGTTACCCAGTTTGTAAGCTGCGAATTTGCCGTTCGTCCTTTCATTTTAAAATACGGAAATGAGATGATTTTAAAAATGCAGCAATGGTCGCTGCACGAAAGCCATAAAGTAAGAAGGCTCGCCAGTGAAGGCAGCAGACCGCGCCTACCCTGGGCCATGGGTATCCCCTTTCTGAAAAAAGACCCGACATCCATTTTACCCATACTGGAGAACCTTAAAAAAGATCCATCAGAATATGTAAGGCGGAGCGTTGCCAACAACTTAAACGATATTGCAAAAGATCATCCTCAGGTTGTTTTAAATATTGCTAAAAATTGGTCGGGTTTGGGTGCCGAAACAGATGCCATTATTAAACATGGCAGCCGTACATTACTTAAACAAGGCCATGCCGATATCCTTAAACATTATGGCTTAGATGATGCAGGAATTTTATTAAAAGATTTCAAAATCTTAACGCCCCAGATTAAAATTGGCGAAAGTCTGGAGTTTTCATTTTCTCTTCTGAACGAAAATCCGACTGACCAAAAAGTGAGGTTGGAATATGCCATTTACTATAAAAAGCAAAACGGCCAGAACACCAAAAAAGTGTATAAAATTTCTGAGCGGATTTATCCTGCAGGTGCAGCAGTGAACATTATCCGCAAGCAAAAATTCGTACTGATTACGACACGTAAATTTCATCTGGGCGGTCACCAGGTTTCGATGATCATTAACGGTGCCGAGAAGGAAATTTCACACTTTGAATTAACGGCTTAGTTTGGATTTTAATTCATCAAGCAAAGCGACCTGCTTTTCGTTGATGTGTTTAACGGCATTATTGTAGGCAAACCATTCGGCTTTGTCTATTTCAGCGAAACTTTTCTTTTTGCCCGATCGCGGCGGCCATTCTATTTCGAAAGTATTACTAACAATTGTAGAAGGATCAAAATCTCCTTCCACAGCCCAGCACAATACTTTTTTACCTCCCTTTTGTACAACAGGACTTAATTCAATGAAATCGCCGGTTAAACTTTTACCTGTTTCCTCTTTAAATTCGCGGATAGCAGCCTTTAACGGCTCTTCACCTTCATCTAATTCCCCTTTGGGCACTGTCCAAAAGCCTAAATCTTTTTTGGCAAAGAACGGCCCGCCCGGATGAACCAGAAAAAATTCTACCTGCTGATCTTTTCTTCTGAAGAGCAATATTCCGGCACTCTGTTTCATAAGTGCAAGGTAGGGATTTTGAATTGAAAAGGAATTGAGTTGTCTTAACGTCTTTCGGCAAAGATCCTGAAACAAGTTCAGGATGACGATAGTCTATTAGAATTCACCATGTCTGATCCCGCGTTACGTCATGCTGAACTTGTTTCAGCATCTTCAATAGCCTCTGAAAATAAATGCAGGTTATAGCTCGTCAGTTTAGCTTTACAGGAAAGCTTTAAAAAATGTTTTTAATCGAACTGAGGCATATAACATGGAGAGAAACAAAGTGATCTTTTAAACTCTTTTTATTTCTCATCCCCCTGCCCCCTTCAAAGGGGGACAACAACACTCAAGAAAATCTTTTTAATGAAAAAAGCAGTTAAGCTTTTACACTTAACCGCTTTTATATAATCTGGTATGATGAGATTTTATTGGAGGCGTTTTACAACAACCCGTACAAACCATGGGCGTAATTCCTTAATGAAGATGATACCGTCTTCATCTTATCCGGAGATGGGCCTTTTACTTTATACGCTTCTGGATGAAGTTCTAAAGGTTGTTCGTTAATTTGTTCTGATGTGTTTCTATTGCTTAATGTAGCATGCTGTTCTTCGCTTAATTTTAAAGGTGCCATGATGTTGAAATTTATACTAGAACAACAGGATTATCTGGAATAAGTTTGCAGTTTTTTGTAAATTTTTAAAATTATTGTCCAAGACTCGAAATCCAGTTTTCGGTATCCGAAATTTTAACCGGCACGGCAGAAGCAACGATTTTTAGTACCCCTCCTGCATTGATATCGGCTTGCGTGATAAAGTTCTTTTTGAAAGGCTTTCCGTTAAGAAAAACGGCCTTGATATATTTGTTTTTCAAGCTAAAATTTTCCGTTTCGATGGTAAATGTTTTTCCTTTTGGCAGGTTATAGCTTAGCGATGGAAATAAAGGCACATTTAAATAATAAATCGGCCAGCCTACACAGGCAGGAGAAAAACCACTTGCCGCAAACACATACCAGGCACTCATCGCACCGGCATCATCGTCCATTGTACGCAGATAGGCATGTGGCTGGTTTCTGTAAATTTTACCGATATAACTACCGATTCCGCGGCTGTTATCGTTAAAATAATTCTGGATTACGGTATCAGCTGCCAATTGATGCATCCAATATTGCGATTTATAACCAGACTTGGTAACATTATACATCAATGGTACCTGCAAATCTGGTTCATTGGCATGGTTGTATAAATCACGCGCAAAAAATTCATCGAGTTTTGCCAGATAAGATTCCTCTCCCCCGTCCAGTTCAATCAATCCTTTAAAATCATAAGGCACAAACCATCGATATTGCCAAATGGTACCCTGGTATAAACCACGGGCCTGCATGCGGTCGACATCATTTTTGGTCATATCCTTAAAGTCCTTATTCCAATATTTCTTGTATTCTAAGGCCTTATTGAGATAAAAATCAGATTTTTCTTTATTCTTTAAAATCTTAAAGATTTCTGCTAATGCCCAGTTATCGTAACTCGATTCCAGTGCTTTATCCGGAGATTTGTAATCCAGGCCATTTACCTCTTTCACTAACGAATCGGCAATCTTGTTAAAATCTACCGGATAACCCTTGCGGTAGGCATCGAGCAAAACCACAATGGCATGTTCAGAACGCACGGTATTTGAGGGCTCATTTTGCCCGGCATAATCTTTTTTGCCCGAATTATACAGATCAGCAATAGAACTCACCATTCCAGCATACCTATCTTGTTCAATTAGCGAAAGCAAAGGCAACTGCGTACGGTAATTGTCCCAAATGGCCCAGCCGTTGTAGCGGATTTCTTTATCTTTCTGAATTTCGCCTTTTGTATTGCGATATGTTCCATCAGTTTCAGAAATTACATAAGGCGATTGCATCGTACGGTATAAAAGCGAATAAAATAGTTTTGCACTTTCCAGATCGCCATTTACAGCAATTTTAGAAAGGTTTGTATTCCAATCGGCTTTGCTTTGTTCTTTTACAGTATTGAAAGGGTTTTTATTGACAGAAGCTTTTGCGGCTTCGACACTTACCGAAGAAAGTGCAATGTTGATTCCTACCGAAGTTACCTCCCCTTTAAGCATGGCCATCATTTTATGATCGTCGATTACTTTCCACGATACATTATCGCCGATTTCCATGTAATAAAACAGCTTGTATTTACCTGCGCCACAAGTTGTTTTCGAGGTAATCCATCCGCTTAGGGCATTACCGTTTACCTCGTGCGATTCGGCTACAAAAGCACCGTTAAAAGCATAACCCAAATCGAGATAAAAACCTTTGGCCCCTTTTGGAAATTGGTAGGCATGCTTTCCGGCTTTGCCCAATACGGTAAAACTGGCTTTAATTTTATTTTCGAAACCTACTTCATAGTAACCCGGACTTGCTTTTTCAGAAATCTTGATCAGTTCTGACTTCGCCGGATCACTGCCTAAAAATGGTTTGATGAAAATATTACCACCTGACCCCTGACAGCCTACTCCTTCGAAACGGTTGTGGGTAAAGCCTTCAAATTTCTTGGCCAGGTATTCGTAACCGGTATGTGTTTTAGGATAAGTTTGAGAGCCAATACTCAACATGCTAAAAGGGGCCGATGCAGCTGGCGACATCTGCCCATGATCTGCTGAAGATCCTAAAAAAACATTAACCTGATCTACAGGCTTTGCTGTTTTAACAGAAAAAAGTTGTGTTTTTTGTTGAGCTAAAACGTTTAATGAAAGAAGCGGCAATAAAGCCAGTAGTTTAATGGAAAGCTTCATTATTTGTGTTTGTTTTTAAATCGCCCTAAAATAGTATTTTAACATGAAGTAGGTATTATGTTTTAGGTTCTTTACAAAGGGAAGAAAGCTTAACAAAATATTTTTTTTACTTTGGGAGCGCAAGGCCTGTCGAGGATAAAAAGTTTCTTCCCGTTTTTTGCTTTTACGCTTCGCTACCTCGTACCTCGTTGCTGCAGGGTAGCGCTCCAACCGGGGCTAGGTGGCTACAGCAGTATTTCATTTGTTGGGTTGCAGGGTGCACAAACCCTTGGTTTTAAACCCGATTGCAGCGAACATACCGATCCTTCATCGGTATAAAGCGTAAAGCGGGGCTGAAAACCTCCAAGAACCACAAGCCTCTCATTTCCTAATAAGAATATCTTTTATTTCGGTCGGTGAGACACCAACCGATAGGATAAAATAGTATTTTAACATGAAGTAGGTATTATGTTTTAGGTTCTTTACAACAGAGTCTTTTCTGATCGTCACCCTGAATTTATTTTATTAGCAGTTCTTATTGTTTTAAAGGTCTAATAGCTACTTCGTGGTCAGGGTCTTTATAATTATTTAAGGATGCTGATCCGGACATCACGACAGCATAACCACAGATAAACACGGATTTTTATATCTGTGTGCATCCTTTCTATCTGTGGTTATATATTTGCTTGCGCCGAATAGCGTCACTTAATGACATTGACCGGGGCTATCGAGGGAGGTAGCATTTCATTTGTTGGATTGCAGGGTGCACAAACCCTTGTCCTTAAACCCGACAGCAGCGGCAGCTCCCGATTCTTCATCGGGACTATAGCGAATGGCGGGGCTGAAAACCTCCAAGAACCACAAGCCTCTCATTTTCTCTAATAAGAATATCTTTTATTTCGGTCGGTGAGACACCAACCGATAGGATAAGTTTCTTCCCGTTTTTTGCTTTTACGCTTCGCTACCTCGTACCTCGTTGCTGCAGGGTAACGCTCCAACCGGGGCTAGGTGGCTACAGCAGTATTTCATTTGTTGGGTTGCAGGGTGCACAAACCCTTGGTTTTAAACCCGATTGCAGCGAACATACCGATCCTTCATCGGTATAAAGCGTAAAGCGGGGCTGAAAACCTCCAAGAACCATAAGCCTCTCATTTCCTAATAAGGATATCTTTTATTTCGGTCGGTGAGACACCAACCGATAGGATAATCGCAAATAAATGCCCTTCGACTACGCTCAGGGTGACATTTTTTCGAGATTTATTTCATAACTTAATAACATTGGGATAATACTTCAACCGGGGCTATTGAGGGAGGTAGCATTTCATTTGTTTAGCTGCAAGGCACATAAATCTTTGTCCTTAAACCCGACAGCAGCAGCAGCTCCCGATTCTTCATCGGGACTATAGCGAATGGCGGGACTGCAAACTGCCAAGAATTACTGCATAATCATTTCCAAAAAAAAATAACGCATAAAAAAGCCGTCCAAATGTGAAATCTGAACGGCTCTTAATACTTTAATCTAATTATTTAATAGTAACCGGAACAGAAATTTTATCCCATTCTAAAGCGAATCCGCTTTTAGTAATTTTATAAACCAAACGTTCTTGTGTAGCTTTTAAGGCTTTGGTTTTAACATCAACGCGCAAAGCATCTTTAGCTTCTTCGTATTTGTAAGCACCCCACTGTTTTGGTTCTTTGTTAAAAATAGCTGTCCAGGTTCCGCTTTCTTTAGGAATTAAAAAGAAACTGTATTTTCCCGCTGCTAAAGGTTTACCTTCAACTACGATATCTTTATCGGTTTCGAAAGTAGTAGCCTCGTTTGCACCTGCACGCCATACTTTATCAAAGGCTTCTAAACCGCCCCAGATTTTACGTCCTTTCACTGCAGGGCTGCTGTAGGTGATGGTAATGGTTGCACCTTTAACTTTTCCAGTTGCTGTAGCCGCAGGACTTGGCTTAGGCTGAGCATCTTGTGCCATTGCACTTACAGAAATAGTAATTGCTGTAAATAGCAATGCGATTGATTTAATCATCGTTTTCATAGTATTATATTTATCTGTTGTTGTTGTTTTTGATTTTACGAATTTATGGCTTTAGGTTGATAAAAACTATAATCCTAGTGTCTAAAAAATTGTGCAAAACTTTACTGTTTTTTGAATTCGTTTCTCAGTTATAGAACAAACCGCTTTATTTCCTTCTTCCAACAAATCTGATTACTGAGCCCCGCCCGTTATGAAACAAACCCTCATTCAGTTCGATTTCTTTTTCTTCAAGTACCAGAATCTCATAATTTTCGAAATCAGCTTTTATTTCCTCGATCGAAAACAGCATATCGATTTCTTTTGGTCCACCAACTTTTTCGTTTTTGGCAATATAATCAAGGTGTTTCTTGCTAAAAGCTTCAAAAATAAGCAAACCGCCCTTGCGTAAATAATTGCTTAGTGTTTTGTGGTAACTTGATTTAATTGCCGATGGAAAGTGTGCGTAAATTAAGGCAATGGCATCAAACTCTTCAGCTTTATAATCCAGTTCCTGGAGTTCGCCAACCTGGTAATCAATGCTAACGTTATTGTTTTCTGCGAGTTGGAGTGCTTTATTCTTTCCTTCAATACTGATATCAAAGGCTGAAACCTTCCAGCCGAGTTTAGCTGCAAAAACTGCATTTCGGCCTTCGCCTTCTGCCGGAAAAAGTATGGTTCCGGTATCGAGCTGCATCAACTGCGCTTTTAAATAGTTATTTGGTTGTTCGCCATAAGCAAATTCATCGGTACTGTATCGGTCATTCCACCTATCTACCCAAGCGTCGTTCATATTTAGCGTTATCTATTTTGTTGAAAATAAAGGTATTAAATTTTAGGCTTGCGCTCGGGCAGCAAATATCTGCTGCACGTAAAATTAGGTTTATTTGTCGACTACCGTTTTTGGATTAGAAAATAAGAGACCAATTACCGAGAACATAATTACTGCTGCTGCGCCGATTACATTGAGCCAAAGGAATGAAACAATATCGAACTCATATACCGCGACAACGGCAATTTCGGATAAGATGGCAGCAATAAATACAATAGGTCCGTTTATCTTTTTAAAATAAAATGCTACTAAAAAAATACCAAGAATTGGTCCATAAAAAAGCGAACCCAGTACATTAACGGCTTCTATTAACGAACCCATCTGTGTAGCAAACATGGCAACAGCTATTGAAAAAATGCCCCAGGCCAAAGTGTGCAAACGGCTATATTTCAGTTCGGTTTCTTCGTCTACTTCTTTTTTACCAAAAATAAGGTGTACATCTTTTAGCGAACAGGCAGCCAGCGAATTTAATGCAGCTGAAATAGAGCCCCAACTGGCCAAAAAGATAACGGCGAAAAGCAGGCCGATCATCCCGACAGGAAGGGTATTCTTTACAAAGTATAAAAAGATATAATTGGTATCGGTTTTCTCCGCATTGTAATTCGACTTGTTGATTGCCTCTTCTACCCTGCCATGCAGTTCTTTCACCTGCTTTTGGGTTGATTTAAAATTTTCTATAGAAGAATTTAGAGACGGTAATTGTTTTTCCTTTTCTATCAGGATGTTTTTTGATTGCTGGTTAAATTTCTGTGCTAAAGCATTATGTTCTTTCTCAAAGGCAGCCGCCTGCTGTGGCTGTGTTTCCTTTAGATACTGATAGGAACGTTCATTGAAATAAATCGGTGCGGGCTTTAATGAGAAGAAAGCGAACAATAATGCGCCGATTAACAGGATAGCGAACTGCATCGGAATTTTAACCAGCCCATTCAACAATAATCCCATTTTAGCATTGGTATTGTCTTTCGCGGTAATGTATCTTCCCACCTGGCTCTGATCTGTTCCGAAGTAAGAAAGCGCGAGGAAAAAACCTCCTATTAAACCGCTCCAGATATTATATTTATCCTTCCAGTCGAATTCGGTGGTAATTACATTTAATTTACCCGATTTCCCGGCAAGGTAAAGGGCGTCTTTAAATCCGATTCCATTCGGCATATGCTGCACCAAAAGATATCCGGCAAATGCCATTGTTCCTAAAATGATCAAAAACTGCAGTTTCTGTGTGTGTGCAATTGCTTTTGCACCACCAACATAGGTATAAATCAACAAAATCCCTCCGGTAAGTACATTGGTTAAATAAATATTCCAGTTTAAAACGCTGGAGAGGATAATACTTGGTGCATAAATGCTGATCCCTGTTGATAATCCCCGCGAAAACAGAAACAGCAAAGAAGTTAAAACTCTTGTTTTTTTATCAAAACGGTTTTCCAGATATTCGTAGGCAGTATATACATTCAACCTTTGAAAAATCGGGATGAAAGTAATGCAAATAACAATCATTGCCAACGGCAGACCAAAATAATATTGCACGAAGCGCATACCATCGGTATAAGCCTGCCCGGGCGCCGATAAAAAAGTAATAGCACTGGCCTGCGTAGCCATGATCCCCAATAATACAATATACCAGGGCATTTTATTATCGGCCTTTAAATAGGAAGCATTGCTTTTTTGCCCACGACCAATAAAAACACCATAGATTACCACAGCAAGCAAAGTAAATATCAGTACCGCCCAATCGATATTACTCATGCCCAGAATTTAGTAAACAGGTAATAAAATACAATCTGAAATACCAGCGCCAAAGCGAGTAAAATATACCAGGTATTCCAGTTTTTGAATTGATTTTTCATCACTTACCAGCTGATAAAAAGTTAAAGAACAATCTGGCTGCACCTACATTTCCGGCAGGCAATTGCCTGAAAAAAGCTAAAGGTGTATAAATAAAATTCCCTTTGCCATATTTTGCATACAGGGTCGATCCTTGAAGCGGTTCTTCATCGGTATCGTGCATCTCGAAAAGCGGTTCGTATTTGGCATCCCATTTATCAGGGAAATAAGCACCGCGCTCCTGCACCCATCCTTTAAAATCGTCAGCAGTAATTTTATTTGGGTAGTTTAACAGTTTATGTTCAGGTTTTAAAAATTTAACTTCTGCATTTTCTTCGGTCACTCTTTTACCACTAATGCTAAACGGATAAACACCAAAATCCTGTAGTGCCATATCCTGTGTGGTATTGTACTGCATCACAATGGTTCCACCATTTTCTACATAGCCACGCAAAGCAGTCTGCCAGTTTTTAATTCTTTTTTCGGTATTGATTACCCTTACTCCTGTTACCACGGCATCGTAACTGGCCAGTTTTGCTGAGTTCAGGATATCTGCTTCTGTTAATACATCAACCTGCAAACCCGCCTGTCTTAAAAACTCAGGGATCAGATCTCCGGCACCTTCAATATACCCAATTTTTTTCGCCAGCACCTTTACGTCTCCTTTAATCAACCAGGTTGTGGCTGGAACAAAATACTGTAGTGTTGGCAAATGAGGATACTGAATTAATACCTGTCCTTTTGAATATTCATTCGCTTCTGATGAAAAAACAGCTTCTAATTTATTCTGGCTGGTTTTAATTTTGGCTAAATCTTCAACCGGGAGAAGGAAATTCATCGTATTGATGGTATTCTCTGCCAGGTTAATCCCCTGGAAGGTTTTCACTACCTGGTTGCCGATCTTGAAACTCACCTTACCATAATTGATGTTCTTATTGGCTTTTAAACGAAGACTAATATTTAAAGCTTCTTTTTCTTTAGCGAAATAAACCGGCTCGCTAAAACTTAAATCGAGCGCAGGGATGATCCTGAGGGCTTCTACAACATCACCTTTAACAGGATCTAATTTTTTATAAGATAAAGGCAATCTGACTTCAAATTTTTCAGATGCTATTTTTAACGACAATAAAACATTAATTGGCGATTGCATTTCCGGAAGCCCGATTAAAGTATCATTAACTACGCTGAATGTTGCCGCATCTTTTGCAGGTTTGGCCAACCAATAAGGTTCAGTAGGTGCCACATTAGCAGGAATTTGAATCTTGCGTTCAATGGTAATCAGCGAATCGTTAGCGAGCGCTCTATTTAAATTATCTGTCTGGTTTAACCAGTTCACACCTTCAATAATAACAGGGGTGGCCGATCTTGAAATTAAGTTTAAACGGAAATTATAACTGTTGCCAGCAATTGCCTCGGGTTGATTGGTTACCACCTCACCCATAAAACCTATACTGCTTAAAATGATGTTATCGATAGCCGCAAGCTTATCTTTTCTCAAGGCTGCATCCTGCAATTCAGCAATTTTCTTTCTCAGCATCAACAGTCCGTGCAGGCTCTTATCGGGTTGGTTATAATTGAAAGATAATAGTATAATGTCAATCAGTTCATCAATATCGCCTATGCCTTTGTCTGACCAGTTAAGGCTTAAGCCATCGAACAAAGTTCTTTTAGCAGGATCACCTAAAACATTTGTAAAATAATCGGAACGTACACCGGCCACCGACTGTGTTCCTGCTCCCTGGCTTTTGTGTAAACTTCGGCTTAATCCTGCCAATTCACCGTAACCCATTCCCAATTGTGCGTCGTATTGCCCAACAGTTGCCTTTAATTGATTTTCGGCTGTGGTATTTACCGAACCAAACCTAAAAGTGTTCCACAATAGTCTTTTTGGTTGCCAAACAGAAACATATTTAAGCTGGTTTGGGAACATATTTTTATCAGCAGCAGCCTTAAATGCCTTCTCTGCAACAACAGCAGAAGCAGCATGTTGTCCGTGACCCGCAGCAGCAGTAGGCGGGAATCGGCAGATAATCACATCAGGTCTAAATTTTCTGATCACCCAAACTACATCGGCGGTAATGCTATCGGCATCCCACTGTTTAAAAGTATCGTTGGTATTTTTAGAGAAGCCGAAATCGATTGCCCTGGTGAAAAATTGTTGCGCACCGTCCAATTTACGGGCTTCCAAAAGTTCGTGTGTTCTGATCAGGCCTAAGGCTGCACCTTGTTCGGTGCCCAAAAGGTTTTGTCCGCCGTCTCCCCTGGTAAGCGACAAATAAGCTGTTTCTACATTTTGATCGTTGATTAACCAAGATAACAAACCAGTATTCTCATCATCGGGGTGAGCAGCCAGGTATAAAACTTTCGGAAGGTGTTTTAACGTTTTTATCTCTCTATAAATTTCAGAAGATTTGGCTGGGCGTACTTGTTGAGCAGCACAAAAAACTGCTGGAAAGCAAAATATGAATATTGCGGTTAGTCTCTTAAACATAGAATTTGTTTTGCAAAAACCAAATATGCTCAAAAAGCTTTTACTTTAATGCTTCGGAAACGAAAAAGGTACAAAATAAGTCCGGAGTTGGGAGTCTGGAGTCAGGAGACCAAAGCTTAAAGACCAAAGATAACCATGCATTTGTCGGTCTGAGCGTAGCCGAAGATCTTACTCAGTTTTTACGAAAAATCATTAATCTTAACCCGTGGTCTGTGTCCTCACAGATCACTCCTTTCTTTTGCAATATTTATCTTTTCGTTCTGTGAAGACGCAGACCGAGGAAGAAGAGTCGGCAGCCTGAGCCGTTTATTTTGTCCACCTCATCATCTTTCGATATTTTTATACTTAATATTGCAGCATAAATTTTACCTATGAATGGCATGGTGCTCATCATCGATGATGAAAAGAAAATCTGCAGTTTACTTTCCAGGATTATAGAATTAGAAGGATTTAAGACCTTACAGGCCAATACTGGAAAAGAAGGCCTTAAATTGCTTAAAAATAACGACGTCAGCATTGTAATCAGCGATGTTAAACTACCTGATGTTAATGGAGTAGCGCTGGTTAAAGATATCAAAGCCATAAAATCTTATGTCGAAATTATAAATCTTACTGCTTATGGCACCATTGCCGATGGCGTTTTGGCGATTAAAAACGGGGCATTCGATTATCTGGTAAAAGGCGATGATAACGACAAGATTATTCCGCTTTTGTACAAGGCAATGGATAAATCAAATCTGCAGCGCAGGGTTTCCGACCTGGAAAATAAAATTGCTAAAAAACATAACTTCGAAACTATAATCGGTCAATCAAAAGCTTTAAAGGAAGCGATTGATCTGGCCAGGAAAGTAAGTGCAACCGATACTACTGTTTTATTATTGGGCGAAACCGGAACTGGAAAGGAAGTTTTCGCTCAATCTATCCATTACGAAAGCCCTAGGGCAGCAAAAGCATTTGTAGCCTTAAACTGTAGTGGCTTTAGTCCTGATTTGCTGGAAAGCGAACTCTTCGGATACAAAGCCGGGGCTTTTACTGGGGCCAATAAAGACAAGAAAGGCCTGTTGGAAGAAGCTAATGGTGGCACATTATTACTGGATGAAATCGGTGAGATGAACCTCGATTTACAGGCAAAGCTATTGCGTGTACTCGAAAGCCAGACTTTTATCAAAGTAGGCGATACCCAAACGCAACAGGTAAATGTTCGGATATTAGCCGCCACAAATAAAAATTTAAAAGCCGATGCAACTTCTGGAAAATTCCGCTCCGACCTTTATTATCGGCTTTCGGTTTTCACCATTACCTTACCGCCGTTACGCGATCGCAAAGCAGACATCCCTGCATTGGCTAAGTTTTATCTGAAAGAATTTGCAGACAAGGTAAACCGATCGGCACCCAAAATGGATGATAAAATTTTATCAATATTGAGCGATCATAGCTGGAAAGGGAATATCCGGGAACTTAAAAATGTGATCGAACGTTTGGTAATCCTGTCGGATGGAGATACCTTAAGCGCTACCGCCTTACCTCCTGAATTTTTTGAATTTGCACCGATGGAAAACGATTATAATCTACAACAGATAGAAAAGCAGCACATTCAAAAAGTACTTATCCATACCAAAGGGAATAAAACAGAAACCTCGCGATTACTGGGGATCGGTTTAACCACACTTTACCGCAAAATAGAGGAATACCAGATTAAGGAAATTTAAAGGCTGAAGGTAGAGGGCCGGAAGGTTAAAAGTAAAGTTGTAAAATTTTCTCGCGCTGTCAGACATTAATATCTGACGGAAGAACCAACCTTTTAGTTGAAAGGCTGCCAACCTACCCATAAGATTAAGCCAATAAGCTTTGATGGCTTATGCACTCGTTTGGAAACGAGCACAAGCATGGAATGTTGTGAAGTTGCAAAGTTTTCGTCTCCAATCTCAAATCCAAACTCTCAAATCTAACCATCTAAGCGCCAAACCTGATCCATTTATCACCTTCATGGCCAAAGATAAAAGAACCCGGGTGTAACATTTCGGCGATATCTTCTATTAGCGAAACGGCATTTTCAGCTGTTCTTTCGCGGTTAACATCGTCATTCAATAAAATGATTCTGTTGTTTTGCACCGCTTGCCAATCGGTATTTAATGCCGCAGGTACTTCTCTCATTAAATCGGTTAAAGTTTTGCCCGGCTGATAATAAATAATAAAAACAGCGCTTAGTATGTCGGTCTCTATCATTCCACCTGCCAGCGAAATTTCTTCTGACAAAAAATATTCCGGATTGTTGCTCGTATCTAAGCAGGCTACAGGCATTTTATCCATAAACTTAATCTTGTGCTCCACTAAATCTAAACGTTCCTGTAATTCTTCCTGGTGAGCAGCATCGAGGCCGATAAATAAATCGTTTAAAAAAGACATCTGCATTAAATTTATTAATTTGTGCAAAAATAACATTCCTGATCGCATGCGAGGCTCATTTAATTATATATTTTGGTTTTTTTGTGTAAGCTTATTCTTTTCATGTAAGGAAAATACTGACCATCAGGACAAAAAAGTCTTTAATATCAATCTCGATCAGGGTTTAACCTCTATTGATCCGGCCTTTGCGCGCAACCAGAATGCGATCTGGATGACCAACCAGATTTTTAATGGTTTGGTACAAATCGATTCATCCTTACAAACACTGCCCTGTATAGCCAAAAGCTGGCAGGTTTCGGAAGATGCTTTAACTTACACTTTTAACCTGCGTAATGATGTTTACTTTCATGATGATCCTATTTTTAAAAATGGCAAAGGCCGCAAAGTAACGGCAAGTGATTTTGTCTATAGTTTTTATCGTTTAATCGATCCAAAGGTCGCCTCATCGGGTGGGTGGATTTTTAGTGATAAAGTGAAGGATAAGCATAATTTTATCGCGTTAAATGATTCTACTTTCCAGATCAAACTGGTGCGTCCTTTTCCACCCTTTATGAGTTTACTCACTACACAATACTGCTCTGTTGTACCCAAAGAAATTGTAGAACATTATGGTAAGGATTTCAGGAGTCATCCTGTTGGCACCGGCCCTTTTAAATTTAAATACTGGAAAGAAGGTGAAATATTAGTGCTTTTAAAAAACGAGCATTATTTTGAAAAAGACGCCAAAGGAATGGCATTACCCTACCTTGATGCTGTAAAAGCCAGCTTCATCACCGATAAACAAAGTGGATTTATGAGTTTCCTGAAAAAGGACCTGGATTTCTACTATAATGTTGACGGCAGTTACCGCGACGATATCCTGACCAAAAGCGGAAAAATGACCTCGAAGTACAAAGGAAAATTTACATTAACCAAAAGCCCATACCTGTGTACCGAGTATGTAGGTATATTGGTTGATACCAATCTTTCGATTGTGAAGAAATCGCCATTGCGCTTAAAAAAAATCAGGCAGGCCATTAATTATTCAATCGATCGCGACAGATTGATTAAATACCTAAGAAATGGCATTGGCATAGCGGCAACATCTGGTTTCATTCCTAAAGGCATGCCTGGTTTTGATAGCCTCGCTGTAAAGGGATATGCCTATAACCCAAAACTTGCTGCCAAACTTTTAGAGGAAGCTGGTTTCCCAGAAGGTAAAGGTATGGGAGAAGTAACCTTAAATACAACGACAACTTACAAAGACCTGATCGAATTTATTCAGGGCGAGCTTACTGCTGTAGGTATTAAAGTTAAAATTGATGTAAGCCCAAGTGCCAGCTTAAGGGATTTAATGTCGAAAAACAGCGTAAACTTTTTCCGTGGTTCCTGGCTGGCCGATTATGGCGATGGAGAAAACTTCCTTTCTATGTTTTATTCAAAAAATAAAGTCCCTTATGGACCAAATTACACTGCTTTTTACAATAAAACATTCGATCAATTGTTCGAGAAAAGCTATTACGAAACCGATAACGAAAAACGTTTTGAGCTATACCGCAAAATGGATCAGATGGTAATGGATTATGCGCCTGTTGTTCCGCTTTTCTATGATCAATCTGTAGTGATGCTTCAAAACAATATTAGCGGATATTCATTCAATCCATTGAGCCTAATGATTTTGAAAAGGATTAAAAAGAAATAGAAAAATCGTCAAATTAAACGGTGTCAGTCTGAGGGATAATTTATGGTATAAAAATCAATATGAATGACGCATATCTTTTTTTGCCCGGAGGCTCATCCTTGCCTCGGCTCGCCGCCGCCGATGGGGCTCTTTCTTTTTGCTGTCAAAAAGAAACAAAAAACACCGGCTGAAAATTTTTCTTTCAAAGCTAGTGGGTTGGTTGGGTCGGTGGAGCCCGAAAAATTTGTTAGGCCGGATTTAAGTAGAACGGGGATACCGTGCTATGGCCTAGCTGGATGGAAAATGCGATAGCAGATAAAATATTGATTAATAGCTGGTTATGAAATAACGTCAATAGTAGCCTGTCGAAGACCTTTAACACCATTGACAGATTCTTATAACCTGAATTCGATTAATAACATGCCTTTAAAGACCTTTTGCAGGTATTTTCAACTCACCGTCGTCACCCTTACCTGTAGCGCAGCGGAAAGCTGCGTAGTAAATTTATTTCAGGGTCTATCTAGCATGATAAATGCTGAAACAAGTTCAGCATGACGATCGCGCCAAACAAATGAAAAAATGATAGTAGGATCTATTTCTTATCCATCAACTTCCTTTTAAGAAAATCGGCCGTTGCTTCACTCACCTTTAACCCGTTAGAAAATTTCATCCAATGATGGGTATCATCAGGAATGGCCAGAAATTCAAAATCAAACTTCTTATCTTCAAACCTTTTGGCCAAATCTACACTCTGGTTAAAAGCAACATTGCGGTCGTCATCAGCATGTATAATCAATGTTGGTGATGTCCACGTGTTGATGTAACTCACCGGAGATGATGATGTGGCTACCCTGGCGGCCAGTGCAGCATCTGGGGCCGGCTCCTTTCCTTCGGTTCCTGGATTACTAAACCTATAATTTACGCCATGGATATCTACCCCAGCTGCAAACAACTTAGAATCTTTTCCAAGTGCCAGCGCAGTTAAGTAGCCACCATATGAACCGCCATAAATGCCGATTTTATTTTTATTGATATCCTTCTGATTCGCTAACCATTCGCCTGCAGCCTTTATATCCTGATATTCTGCTGCTCCCTGTGCCCCGGCATTTAAAGGCTTATGAAAATCAAAACCATAACCAGTACCCAAACGATAATTTACAGATAAAACCGTAAACCCCATATTTACCAGGTACTGGTTTAAAGCATAATCAATGGAATAATAATCCATCGGGTTCCAACCCAAAAACATTTGCCGTTGAGGGCCACCATGGACATATACAATTGCTGACTTGTTTTTATCTGCTTTTTTTGGAGAAAACAATTGTCCATATACGGTATTGCCATCGGGTGCCTTAAAATTTACATGTTTTGGAATGACCATTTCTTTGATGGGAAAATCGTTAGGGATAAGTGATTCGCCGATGAGTTTAACTGCCTTTTTATCATCTAACATAGCTGGTAAAAGCGGCCGTTCTGCCGTAGAACTTAAACAGAAAAAAGTACGGTTATCTCCCGAAATTACAGGATAGGCTTCAATACCTTTGCCAAAACTTAATGCCTCCACGTTTGCCTTATTCACTGCTACTTTGTAAATATGCCTCCTATCTAAATCATCGGCTTCTTTACCTGTGTTTGCTGCAAAAACCAATGTCTTTTTATCGTTGCTCAGTTTAACGTTTTCAACAGTAAAATTACCCGGGGTAAGCAATAAACGGCCAGATCCATCAGGATTAATAGCATACAAGTGCGGCCAACCGTCTTCATATGAAGTGAATATTATCTTACCATCGGCCCATTGTAAATTGGCACCACCATCAATTGAAGGATAAGAACCCCTGATCGTTTCGGGAGCTTTCCAGATCTGTTTTCCTTCTCCAGTATTTACGTTAACCGTCCAGATAGCCCAGGGTTGATGTTTTCGCGTTAAAATCGAATCCGTTTCAGTACCTGTTCCTGCTGTGCGGATAAAAGCAATCGCATTGCCGTCTGGTGACCAAACCGGTGCATTATCTTTAGAAAAAGATGGTGATAACCACTGTATCGCCGTTTGCTGATCGGTATAAACACCTATAAAAGAATGATCTGTGCGGTTGGAAACAAACACAATCTTCTTCCCATCCGGCGACCATTTGTAACCTGAGTTGATGCCTTTTACGTAAAACAGGTTTTTTGCCGGAAACGATCCATCAATCGGAGCAACCATCACCTGACCTGCTTTGCTAAACAGCACCTGTTCGCTGTTTGGTGAAATAACGGGGTTATCGCCTTCGCCAATTGCAATAGCCTTCCCACCGCCAAAAGGAACAGCAAATACCTGTATTTTTGGTGCAATTGGAGATGAATTTGCGTTAACCGGTCCGCCATCTCTTCCACCATGATCGCCGCCACGTACAAATACAATCCATTTGCCATTTGCAGAAATAGATAAACTGGTTAATTCCTGTCCATCATCATCATTATAATCTGTATTTTTTATTGCTTTATAATCAGGCGCTTCAGCAGTATAAATGTTTCTTTTTCCCTGTTCATTTGCAGCCCAGGCTATTTTAGCGCCAATGGGCGAGGCGACCAATTGTGTGGGGAAAGGATAACTTAAAACTGATTTCAGCGTAAAGTTCTGCGCAAAAATTTTAGCGGCAGATATTAGTATGAGCAGTATAAGCAGCGATTTTTTCATTACTTGATATTGATCGGATAAATTATAAAAAAAAGCCCTAACCGATGTGCAGTTAGGACTCTGATTATTGTTTTTTATAAGAATGTTACTGATCCCACCACAGTTTGGTTGTTCTTGCCACATCTGCCGGAACATTTGCCCCGTTTTTACTGCGTTCGCCCTGTGGATAATCCAAACGACGGATAAAAGTTGGAAGCGCAGCGTTGGCCGGCATACCGAAATCCTTGTACTTGTAATCGAAACGGCGGGTGTCATTCCAGGCCTCAGGATTTAAATAGGTTGCAATGTATTTCTCTTTAAAAATCAGGTCTTTTGTTAGGGCCGCAGCACCAACATTAACAACAGGATTGGCGAGATAAGCATCTCTTGCAGTTGTCGAAACCAAAAGTTTATCCATATTAGCGCTAATACCGGCCAAATAAGCTGCATAGGCTTTCGTTTTATCGGTATCAAAAGAAGCTTCAGCTTCGATAAATTTCAGCTCAGCATAAGTAACAATAAGTATTGGAGCAGTATTGCTGGTCCATGGAGAGTTACTGGAAATATAACACTCATCTTTTGTGGTGTTTGCACCAGGCAATCGGTTACCTGCCCCATTTACGGTTCCGATGTAAATGTTGTTAACGGTTTTATCGGTAATTTTTTCGATACGTGGATCAAAAACGGTAAAAGTTTTACCATTTAGGGCATCGATCAACTGTTCAGAAAGCCATCCACCAAGCGATTGTTGTGAATTGGATAGTGCGACATTGGCCCATGGATTACGCTCTTTAAAAGTAGCCATGCCAGCATCATCTGCATTTGCCGTAAAGGAATTACTCAGTGCTTCCAATACTGCTGTAGGATTATAAGAACTTGTTTTACTTATTTTGTTCAATAATCTGGCTTTTAAGCCATAAGCCATTTTCAACCAGTTTGCCCTTTCAGTGGCAGGCGTTTTTCCATAAATTAGATCGCTTGTAGGGGCCAGTTTAACTGTTGCATTGGTTTTGGCAAGTTCAACAATGGCTTCATCCAATAGTACTATAGCTTGGTTATATACCTCCTGTTGTTTGTCGTATTTTGGCTTAAGGTTGTTAATGTCGAAAGCTTGCGAAAACGGAGCATCTCCCCATAAATCGTTTACCAGGGTAAGGTTATAGGCAATAATTACATCGGCTACACCTTTATACTCGCTGGAGCCTTGTGCAACTGCCAGTTTTTTCATTTCGTTGGCATCGGCCATGGCAAAATAAAGCGCATCCCAGGTAGTAGTAAAATCAATTGCCTGATAGGTATCTCCGGCCGCATTAGCTGAAGGATTGGCGGTATATTGCACATAAGGGGCAACAATACTTCCGACAAGGAAATTGTTATTTCCGATTTTGTAAGTTGATGTAGCCAGCAATGCATTGAGTGTTGGCGTGGGAACCTGATTCGGATTATCAGACAATTTATCAAAATAATCGTCTTTACAACTCTGCAAACCTAGTGTTGCAATTAAAGCTGCGCACCATGTATATTTTATAATTTTTTGCATCGTATTTCTATTTAAAAACCAACATTAAGTGTAAACATAATTGTACGGGCAGATGGATAGGTAAATCCGGCAGAGCCATCATTATTACTACCCGAATCGAAAGAACTCGATTCCGGATCTACACCATAATATTTCGTCCATAACCATAAATTATTTCCGGTAACGGATAGTGAAGCATTTTTGATTGATTTTGCAGGCAACCAGTTCTCCGGTAAATTATACGTTAAACTTGCAGAACGTAAACGTACCCATGAGGCATCGCTTACAAACGGCTCGGAAACGTTTCGGTAGTAAATGCGGTAATACCCTTCACCATAATCAACCCCGTCTGGCCCGATCCGCTGCCCCATATAAACCGGCTTGGTGTTTGGTTGTCCATTGGCCAAAACCCCGTCAAATACCCGCACTGTTCTTCTATCTGCTGTGTAATCAGGCAATCCAAAGGCCGAATAAAAATCTTCTAACCAGTTGTATTTCTCAAATCCTAAACGCGCATCAAACAATACATTTAAACTGAAATTTTTGTATTTGAAAGTATTGCCCATACCAATAATATAGTTCGGCTGCGAATTACCCAGTAATTTTTGCTTGCCACCTGAAATGCTCGGGAATCCGTTTGCTCCAATCAGTAATGGAAGATCTTTATCCAGTACAATCGGATCCTCCGGCGTACTTCCATAATAACGGTTAAAATAGCTGCCATAAATATTGCCATATGGTTGTCCCTGGATCAGTTTCATCGTAACTCCCGCATTGCCATAACCTCTTGCGGCACCGTAAACAATTTCCGATATTCCGTTAGGCATACTCAATACCATGTTTCTGTTGGCCGAAAAATTAACATTTACATCCCACCTGAAATCTTTTGATACAATTGGTTTACCATTCAATACCAGCTCAACTCCCCTGTTCCTGATATCACCTGCATTGATCGATTTGGTTACATAGCCTACTGCCGAAGAAATCTGCGTTTGGATGATCTGATCTTTGCTTAATGAATAATAGTAAGTAAAATCGAAACCTAAACGGTTTTTAAAGAACGACATCTCTAAACCAGCCTCGTAGGTATTGGTAAATTCGGGACGAATATCGGGATTACCAAGGTTTGGAGCAATGGTTAAACCACCTGTTCCGGTTGGCAGCGAAGTATAAGGCGAATATCCGGTAAAGGTAGAATACTCAGATGCATCCTTTCCGATCCTTGCATAAGACAAGCGCAACTTGGCCTGATTAATGACGGCAGGCAACTTAAATTGATCAGAAAACACATAACTTAAACTTGCTGAAGGATAGAAAAACGACCTGTTTGCTTTTGGTAGCGTAGAAGTGATGTCATTTCTTCCGGTTACCGTTAAGAAAAGGTAATTTTTGTAATCAAAAGTCGCTTCTCCAAAATAACCGATCAGTCTTTTTTGTCTCAGGGTTTGTGTTGGGGTAAGTACACCTGCATTAGCCAAATTAAAGAAATTGTACACGCCAAGGATACTACCCAAAGTACCGATCTCTTTCGATTTACGGTCGTAAAGCTCTTGTCCAAGCCTTAAAGTCCCGGTAATATCATCCGTTAGTTTAGAGGTAAGTGTGGCAACGATAGTGCTGTTAATGGTTCTGAACTTGGTATTGTATTCACCATAATAGCCCTGAGCATTATCGTACATGGCTTCGGTTGCATACATCGGTCCGCGGGCAGTGCGTACACGGTTGTCATTATATGTATCTACACCTAAACGGTAAGAAAAATTAAGCCACTTTGCGGGATCATAACTTAGGCTTGCCCCACCGATAAACCGGTTAACATCACCTTTAAGCCTGTTGTTTGCTGTACCCCAGATCGGGTTATTGGTACCAAAGTATTTTTGCGAACCATCTGCATTCTGATAATCTGCCACATCATAACGCGGCGACCAATAGGCCAAACTTTCGCCAAAACGGTCTGCACTATACGTATATCCGCCAGAATTGGTGAAATTCATATTTACAGCGGCCTTAAATTTTGGACTGATGGTAAAGTCTGTATTTAAACGTCCCGAGAAGTTTTTGTTATCGGTATTTGGCATCATTCCTTTTTGGTATAATTGCGAAACAGAAGAGAAAAATTTAATCGCTTCACTTCCTCCGGTAACCGAAATCGAATTTTTAACCTGCTGACCTTTACCAAAAGCACGGTCGTAGTTATTAAACAATTGATCAGGGTGAGTCGGATCGATCAGTTTCGCTTCGGCAATGGTTGGGCCCCATGCCGGTCCAATTCCGCCTGGAGGGTTGGTATAAACGCCCAACACACCTTGAGTATATTCTGTTTGTACATCCGGCGATTTCAACACTTCATCATAGCCGTAACTACTGTTGAAATTAACGCTAACGCCATTCTGCTTGCCTCTTTTTGTGGTAATTACCACAACACCATTTGCGCCTCTTAATCCATAAAGCGCGGTAGCGGCACCTCCCTTTAAAATATTGATGGTTTCAATATCCTCTGGATTGATATCTGAAGCCCTATTGGTTACCCCTCTTGAACCATATGCGGTTCCATCGGGATTAGCCCCGACTGTAGAAGTAGAGTTATCAATCTGCACTCCATCTATTACATATAAAGGATCGCCAGAAATGTTAGGGTCAATAGAGTTAACTCCCCTGATCCGGATACTTGCGCCCTGGCCTGGGCCGCCGCCAGTGCTTGAAATTGTTGCACCTGCAACCTTACCTTGTAATGCATTAAGCAAGTTGGGCTGGTGATTATAATTCAGGTCTTCAGATTTTACAGATTGTGCAGCATAACCTAAAGATTTAGCCTGTCGGGTAATTCCAAGTGCGGTTGAAATGGTTACTTCCTGCAGTTCCTGTGCATCTGCAGCCAGTCCTACATTAACGGTGGTTTTACTGCCAACAGTAATTTCCTGCGTTTTATATCCAATAAGACTGATGACCAGTACAGCGTTAGTTGATGGCACCTGAATGGTAAAGCTACCATTGGCATTGGTGGAGGTACCTGTTGTACTGCCCTTGATTTTTACACTTGCTCCGGGTAATGGACCTCCATCATCAACAGCGGTTATTTTTCCTGTTATTGTTTTTACCTGTGCCATTGTGGATAGGCCAATCAGTAAAATAAAAAGAAAAAAAAGTGAGGTAAAGATTTTTCTCATATCACAATTGTTTAGTTTAGGGGATTTTAGTTATATGCAATATAACATTTTTAGCACCAAAAACACGCACAAAACATGATCAATAAGGCTGTATTTCGTGCAAAATTTTACACAAACACCCTTCATCCTGCAAAATATCGCAAAAAACATCAATAAAAAACGCATAAACCACCTTTACAAGCTTAATTATGCAAAAATATTGCTACTTAAAAATTGGTTAGCATGACTTTAAAGCTTTTACAGAAAAAAAATAGGGGCATGAACGAAAAAAGCCTTTCCGAAAGAAATCGAAAAGGCTTAAAATTTATGTTAAATTGGGTTTTACTGCTGAACGCCACCGCCCATTCCACCACCTTGTTGCTGATCCTGTTTCACATCATCGTTTTTGATTTTTTTCTTCTCAGTAAATTTAAGTTTACCGAAAGAATAACTAAAGTTAACACCAAAAGAACGCAGCGGATAGTAGATATTTTGGCTCTGAAAAACTGTTCCAGTAGGTGTAACAGAGTTATTTACAGTTTGGATGTGAAGATCTTTTGTGAAAGGGTTCAACGTATTTACACCAATTGATCCTTTTTTGTTTAAGATATCTTTCTTGAATGATGCACCATAAAAGATCATGGCATCTGTTTTACCTTGATACGTTCTTCTTGGAGAATTTACTACGCCGAATAATTCAAAATTATAACCTTTACCAAAACCATATGCAGAACGGGCAAAAATATTATAGTTTATAAAAGTACCTGTATTAAAATTGGCTACCTTGTTATCCACTTCATAAGTATTTAATCCAAAATTACTCATCAAAGTCCATTTTGGTTTAGGATTATATGAGCCAAAGACATTGAAACCGTAAGTTTGGCCAGTCCCCACATTAATGTAAGTGGTTAATGGTGTATTGGCAGCAGTTGTAGTAAGTGAACTTTCGATTATCCCTCCTGTACGGCGGTAAAACACTGATGCATTAATTACCGATCCTTTTATAAAGGTACTGTAGCCCAACTCTAAGTTATCACTTAATTCAGGATTTAAATATGGATTTCCCTGCTGTAAGTTAATTGGGTTACTATCGTTAAGGAAAGGATTTAAATAGTTTTGACCAGGTCTTTGTAAACGACGGTTATAACTCAGTTTTAATGTTGCATTTCCTTTTAAGGTTTGAGATATGATTGCACTAGGGAACAAATTCAAATAATCATTCTTCTGAATTCCGTTAGCCTTGGTGTTAAAACTTATTGTAGTATATTCCGTTCTTAAACCGCCTTTAAACTTTAATTTTTTGGTTAAGTTGAAGCTAATTACACCATAAGCTGCGGCAACATCTTGATTATAATCAAAGTCTTGTGACGAAAAATCGAACTGGCTTCTAATTTTACGAAAAATACCTTTTGCGCCAACTTCTAAGGTTGTTGATTTAGAAAATGGGTACGTATAATCAGTTTGAACGGTGTACTCATTATTTTTACTGGTATTGTTTCTTTCAGTAGTTACTCCTGTTAAAGAATCCTGAGGAATAAGCGTATTACTAAACCTTTGCGGCGTACGGCCGGTAGATAGCTGCGCAGAAATAGAAAACTCTTCACCTTCTTTTTTAGAGGTCTTTTTATAATCGACATTCCAATCCATATTACTGAATGTCATATCCATATCGCTGATATTTTTTTGACGGATACTATTATAAATAAAATCCGATTCACCCGGACCTCCATTCGAAAACCGGTTAAACTTTACATTAGAGCTAATGTTGTTGTATGCATTAAAATCGTAATCAACACCTAAACTACCATTTAAGCCATCTCTGCCCCATTTTGAGAAACCGTCTTGTGATAAATTGTTAACACCTCCATTGTTTAGTTTGGTGTTGTTAACGATGACAACCCTCGAATTCTGAGCGTATGCAAAATTTCCTCCTAATGAAGTATTAACACTTAAACGGCCCGTTTTTGCAGTTAAGTTAAATGCACCGTTGTTCTGACGGGTACCTGCAGAAGCATTTACCGAACCACTTACGCCTTGTGCATTAGATTTTTTTGTAATAATATTGATGATACCTCCAGAACCTTCTGCATCATATTTAGCAGATGGACTGGTAATTACCTCTACACTTTTAATCTGCTCTGCAGGGATCATTTTTAAAGCATCAGCAACGCTGCTGGCCATAGTACCCGAAGGCTTACCATTAATTAAAACGCGTACCGCGCCACCACGCAACTGCACGTTGCCATTAATATCAACCGATAACATCGGCACCTTACGCATTACATCAGTAGCGTCGCCGCCAGCATTTGTACCATCAGCTTCGGCGTTATAAACCATTCTATCGATTTTATTTTCGATAACCGCTTTTGTTCCTTGAACCTGCACATCTGCCAGCGTATTTTCGCTGGATGAAATATAAATTGTACCTATATTATTATCGGGTTTTGATGGCGTGGTGGTAACCAAAACAGATTTTGTTTTGTAGCCCATAAAACCGATCATTAGCTTATAAGAATCCGGCGATACGTTTTGTAAGCTTAATTTTCCCTTTGCATCTGTTACACCACCGTTTACAGATTTGTTATCTTTTGTAGTAACCAACGATATAGTAGCATAATCAATCGGTTTTTTTGTTAAAGAATCGAGTATGGTTGCGGTAATACGTCCGGTAACGGTAGATTTTTTTGGTCCTCCGCCAAGTCCGCCCGGAAATTGGGCATGCGCGGTATAAAATATTCCAAGGATGAAGGTAAGTAGTAGAAGTTTTTTCATGTTAAAGAGTTAGTCTTTTGTAATTAGTCTGCGCAAATTGCATTTTGTTACAATTATAACCTATACTTTTTACACTAATGCTATCAATTTGTCGGCAAACACTTCGCTTTTATCGGTAAAAGGAATTATGGATGACAGTAAGCCCCTTATTGCGCTTTGATTACACTCAAAATCATGAAATGAAACTTGCGACAGTCCTCCGACAGGATGACATATTGTAAAAATTAATTCCGTGATTTCAGTGTTCCGTGGCGAAAAAAAGCGATGGCTGGTTTAGTGAACCAAACGAAAAAAAATGGTCTATGAGGACACAGACCATGGAATAAATCCCGAACATTCGGAATAGTATGACGGAGCACTTAGCTTTGGGCTTTAGTCTTCCCTTAAACCTTTCTGATTTTTATAATACGCATCCAGTGCAATACCTTCATTACCGGGTAGGTTGGATCAAATTCCCACCATTTGGTAGCAAAGTTAGGACTGTTCGGTTTTTTGTGGTGGTTGTTCTGAAAAAGTTCGCCCATTAATAAGAAATCCCAAGGTAATGAGTTTTTGCTATGGTCATCATTATCATGGTTAGAATAGCCATATTTATGACCACACCAGTTTACAATCGCCCCATGTAAAGGGCCCATCAAAAAGTGGATCGGCAATAAAATAAACAGCCACCAGTGGTTGGCAAAAGCAACATAAAAACCAATGTAAAATAGTCCGCATGCAATTCTCCAGGCCCATGAATTTCCAATCTTATCCACAATCGGCCATTCAGGATAGTTCCCCTGGAAAGCTGGCTCTGGCTGTATTTTAAATTGCAGATAATTCATGTACATATTCTTCGTTGCAACCATCATCCCGAAAACATCTTTAAAAAAATGTGGCGAGTGTGGATCTTTCTCTGTGTCGCTATAAGCATGGTGCATCCGGTGCAAGATGGCATAAGCCCTGGGGTTTAAAAATGATGAGCCTTGCGAGATCAGCAATATCAGATAGAAAAACCGCTCCCAAAAAAGTTCCATTTTAAACATCTTGTGCGAGGAGTAACGGTGAAGGAAAAAGGTTTGGCTAAACAGGGATAAAAACCAATGGCAAAGAAAAAAAATGAAGATAATCATGTAAGGATGTGTATGCTTTATAAACGTATTTTGAGGGCGTTTAGTTTTAATCGAGTAGAAAACCGCTTTAAATTAAGCGTTTAGATAAAAAGAATCCTGTTCCAATGCATAGAACAGGATTCTTTTTTACATTATTTATTATCTGCCGAAATCGTCTTGAACACGTACGATATCGCTTTCATCTGATGGGTTTGAAGCATCGGTATGTTGCCATATTTCTGCTACAACACCCCAATCTTCTAAACCGATTAAACGGTGACGTTCGCCTTGTTGTAATTTGATCTGGTCTTTTGGAGCATATTTTTTCACTTCACCTTCTTCATCAGTTTGGCTGGTTTTAATGCCAACAGTACCGGTTACCACTTGCCAGATTTCGGCTCTGCGGTGGTGATATTGCCACGAAAGACGTGTATTTGGTGCAACGATTAAAATTTTTGGGCTTAATTTACCGCCAATTTTAAGGTCTTCAACATTTAATCCATCAAAATAAGTATCGGCAAATTGTTGCGCCTGTGCTTCATCTATTACAAAGAAGCCACCCCAAGGGCGTGTTTCATCGCGGTTTACTACATTAAAACCTTCAATTTTTAAACGTTGTGCTACGCTTTCGAATATTTCTTTTTTGTCGTTTGTCATTGATAAAATATTAGTTTTCTAATGATTGTCGAGGTTCACAGGCATTAATTATTCTCCTGTGTGGTTCTATAATTTTCCGCAAAAATAAGCCTAATAAATTAAAAAAGGCCCTTCAAACTTTTTATTTTTTTAAACTCAATTTACGAATTACCGTAAAATCTGCCCATACAATAGTTAAAGGCTATAAAATTGCTAATAAACCCCTCCATTGCTTTAGTATGCTCCCGAGCGGTGGCGAGGGATCTCTATTCGGTTGTACTTTAGCCGAAACGACGATGAAAACGGATGCCCGATATGAGGCACCCGTTTTTTTGTTAAAACATTATTTATGGCCGGTGCGACACCAACCATTAGAAATAATAAAATACCGTTGTTTAATAACCTGGATTTGGAGTCAGGTTAGGATTGTTTTTAATTTCTGAAGTAGGAATCGGGAACAATAAATGTTTGGTTTGCAAAGGTTGGTTTACACTTTTATTAATGTGGCCAACAAAATTATCAAAACCATTGGTGGTTTCATTGTACACTTTACGTAACCGTACCATATCAAACCAGGTAACGCCCTCGTAACATAGCTCGTGCCAGCGTTCTCGCCAAACGGCTTCTTCAAACTGTGTTTGGCTCAAACCTGAAAGATCAGCCAATTGCGCTCTTTTTCGTACTGCATTTACCGCAGCATAAGCAGCAATATTCGGACTACCATCTGCCCTGTTCTGTGCTTCAGCATAAATTAATAAGGTTTCGGCATAACGGATCTGTGGAATATTCAAATCGCTCCTGCTGGTACCTTCTACACCTAGTGTTCCATTTGCAATCAGATCGAAGTGTTTAAAAACATAAGGCTTACCGCGGTTAATCAACGGCATTTTAAATCCATCGGTATAATAATCGGTAAAGAAATAACCTTCTCTGTTTTTAGCCCTTAAATCTCCCGCCTCATACGAACCATAAAAATCTGCGGTTGGAATAGCCGTTCCAATGCCATCAATTTTAGAAACCAATGGTTGGTGCAAAGGTAAATAAGATGATTGCAAGGGGTTACCAGATCCGGCAGCGTCATTGTATTGGATTCCGAATAAATGCTCTACTTTATTGTCATTCTTCGCATCGTGAAGGGCTCCGTAACCAGGGAACAAGCCAAGTGATGCTGGATTCCCGGTTGAATAATCGATTACCTCTTTTGCCTTATCTGCAGCTAATTTATAATACGCTGCTCCTTTGTTAAGGGGCTGTCCGGCCATGGTTAAATATACTTTCGCCAGTTCAGATTTAATTGCTGCCGTAGAAACACGTCCACTTGCATCCATAAAAGGCAAACCTGCCGCTTCTGCAGCAACAAGATCATCAACAATGAGCTTGTATACCTGCTCTTGTGGTGTACGGGAAGGAGAAAAATTGGGATCGTTAGGACTGGTAATCGGTTTAGTAATTAAAGGCACATCGCCCCATAAACGCACCAGGTAAAAATAGGCCCAGGCCCTGATGAAAGCAGCCTCTCCCAAAATCCTTTTTTTCTGTGCATTGTCCATCGGGCTAATGCCCGGAACTTTATCCAACACCAGGTTAGCTTGTGCAATCACTTTATAAAATCCGTTCCAGTTTTGGTTAACATGCAGGTTTGTTCCATCATAAATCAGTGAATACAAATTGTTTAGATCGGAGTTTTGTGCTGTTTCGGTAGATTGTATGCCAGTTGGCGCATCAAGCATCTGCCAGTTGTTGGAATAAATACCGGCACCGTTTCCAATAAACCGAATCTCTGCATAAACAGCAGCAATACCTGCTTCAGCATGTTCTGGTAAAGTATAAAAACTATTGGGCGAAAGATTGGTGGGATCTGTTTCATCTAAAAACTTCTTACATCCCGAGTTTCCGATTATAGCGCCGCCTAGCAACAACAAAGCAGCCATATTTTTTATGTTTATTTTCATTTTGATATTCTTTCTTTAGTTAATGTTTATAATCCAATGTTTAAACCTACCATGAAAGTGGTTGGCTTTGGATAATCGAAAAATGTTTGACCTTGTGCAAACGCATTTCCATACGTCGTTACTTCAGGATCGTTACCTGTAAACTTGGTTGCCAGGAAGAAATTTTGAACGGATGCATAAACACGAAGTTTGCTTAAGCGTAATTTTTCGACAAGTGTTTTATCAAAAGTATAACCTAGTAAAAGGTTTTTTCCACGGATGAAAGAACCGTCTTCTAACCAATGGGTATCCACGTTGGTAACATATCCGGCAGATTGATCCCTGATTGCGGCGATCGGTGTATTTTGATTCTGAGGAGTCCAGGCATTTAATACGCTGGCAAAGCTATTGGCCTGTACCTGTCTGTCTTCACCCGAGTGGTGGGTCATATTCAACACATCATTTCCATAAGAATATTGAAGTTCTACAATCAGCTCTAAGTTTTTATAGCGGAATGAGTTACCAAAAGACCCCCAGCCTTTCGGCGTTCCGTTACCAATAATCTGACGGTCGGCATCTGTAATGGCATGATCGCCGTTTACATCTAAATATTTAATATCGCCAGGAAGCAAAGTTTTACCACCACGGTAACTTACATATTGGGCTGCTTCTGCCCTTTCGGCCTCGCTCCAGGTTCCTAAACGTACAAGCCCCCAGAATGAACCCACAGGCTCACCTACCCTGATAATACCAGTTTGATTGGTGAAATTTGGGTTACCCACACCAAAAATATCATCAGGAGTGGCCAAAGAAAGTACCTTGTTACGGTTAAGTGAGATATTGAAACTGGTTTTCCAGGTAAAATTGTCGGTTTGTACGTTTACCGTATTAATCCCTAAATCTAGACCTTTGTTCTGCATAGACCCGATATTTTTTCTGATCACCGAGTATCCTGTGGTACGTGGAACCGGAGCATCCAATAACATATCGGTTGTTTTTCTATAATAAAGATCGGCCTCTAAATTAATGCGGTTGTTAAACAAGCCTAATTCTAAACCCGCATCAACCTGTGCTGTTTTTTCCCAAACCAGATCCGGATTGGCCAAACGGCCGATACCTATACCAGTTACCTTACTATCATTAATAATAGCTGAGTTATTAACCAATGTGGCGAGCGACTGATACGCAGGGAGCTCTGAGTTACCACTTAAACCATAACTGGTTCTTAGTTTTAAGTTAGAGATGGTTTTGTTTCCTTTAAGAAAATCTTCGTCTGAAGCTTTCCAAGCCAATGCTGCCGAAGGGAAAAAAGCGAATTTATGATTCTCTCCGAATTTGGATGACCCATCTACCCTACCCGTAAAGGTAACCAGGTATTTATCTTTAAAAGCATAGTTTAACCTTCCAAAATAAGAGTTAAAAGCCGATCTGTTACGGCTAGAGCCCACTGTAATCGATTTACTTCCAGAGCCCATGTTATTGTTTCCGTAAAAATCGGTTACAAAATTCTCGGCATGACTGGTATTGCTAAAAAAGCTGGTAGCCTGCCAGGAGATACCCAATAACGCATTAATGGCATGCGATTCGGCAAAACGTTTGTTATAGGTTAAATAGTTTTCCAATGACCAGAAGGTTTCCCGATCATCAGTTACATTCGCCGTTCCATTCTGGCCATCAGAAATCCCGTATAATTGTTTGGCATTGTACTCGTTAATGTTACGGCTCACAATATTAGCCCCTAACTGCGTACGGAATTCCAAATCTTTGCTAAAGCTGATGGTAGAATAAATACTTCCCAAAGCAGTTTGGGTAACCATTCCATATTTTTGATCAGTTAAGATGTGCACGGGATTAGAGCCTCCCTCTGCCCAAGGAATCAGTTTATTATCACCCCACTTGCCGTCTGCCATTTTAATCGGTAGAAAAGGGAATGCTTCGGTAATCATACGGACCGAATTTAAGCCGCCCGTTCCCTGATCAACAATGTTTTCATTCTGGTTATTGTAGCTCAAATTACCGCCTACCTTTAACCATGGTTTAATTTTACTATCGAAATTAAACCTGCCCGAATATCGCTTTAAATAAGAGTTCAGCAAAAGTCCCTGGTCATCGCGGTAGCCTGCAAAAACACCGTAAGTGCTATTTTCGTTTCCACCTGTAAAACCCAGCTGGTGATTTTGCGAAAGTTTGTTCTGTGTAGATTCTTTTAACCAATCGGTATTATATAATGGATTTCCATTGCCATCGAAAAATTGCGGTAAGGCAATTCTAGCTGCTTTTGGAACGGGTTTGGATGCGTAACTTCCTGCTGCCCAACCTACAGGATCGTAAACTTTAATATTCTCATAAGCCAGATCCTGCACTTTAACGTACTCGAAGGCATCGAGCATCTTAACATGGTGTGCCGCCAATGTATTGATGCCAAAATCTGCATCATAGGTAATGCGTTGGGCATTTGCTGTTCCTTTTTTGGTGGTGATTAAAATTACCCCATTTGCACCCCTGGCACCGTATATGGCCGTCGAAGAAGCATCCTTTAGCACCTCTACTGAGGCGATATCGCTTGGGTTAATGTAATCGATAGCGTTACTGTTCTGTGTTTGCGAACCCACTGGCAAAGCCACACCGTCTACCACATAAAGTGGATTGTTGCTTGTATTGATTGAACTAAATCCACGTATTTTGATATTCGTCTGCCCGCCTGGCCTACCCGAGTTGGTGTTTACCTGTACGCCAGAAATACGGCCAGCCAGTGCCTGGTTTAGCGATGAAGACGGACGTTCCTGAAGTTCGCTGGCTTTGACCACACCAACAGAACCTGTAAGATCTGTTTTTTTCACCGATCCATAACCAATTACCACTACTTCATCTAACTTATTGGCTTCGGCAGGTGCCATTTTAACGCTAATGTTAGCTTCATTGCCTACTGTTATATCTTTGTTTTGATAGCCCACATAGGAAAAACGGATCACATCGTTTGTGTTGGCCTCAATGCTGAATTTACCAGCTTCATCAGTTACAGCAGTTTTACCTGACGAAATGTTTTTGATGCCAACTCCAGGAATAGGCATGTTTTTTTCGTCTAATACGGTTCCTGTAATTACTTTTCGGTTTTGGATATGCACTAAAGGCATATTTAGCTCAGAAGATCCATCGGATTTTTCAGTAACCGGATTCATCGAAAAAGCAGGACTATTGAGCAAAAAAAGCACAGAAAGCCCTGAAATCTTTAGTAGATTGATTTTCATTGGTTTAGGTTTAGTAAATGATTAGTTAACAATATATAATTCAACTGCTAGCAGCTAAAACGTTTTATCAATTATTCAATAAAAAATAATTGACGGCAAATCATCATCTTAATCAGAAGGCTTTGAGTTAAAAGCAATTGTGTGATGGGAGATCGTATTTTTAAACGGGTTAAAAACTACACACAAATAAACTACACAGACATATACTGCACCACAGGTAGCAAATATTCCTAAGCTCATCATCATATTCGGTTATCGATAAATCGATTTATCAACTCAATATTAAATATTTTATAACGAAATCAAGAATATTATTTTGATCATTAGGAGTACATTATCGTATAAATCCGATTACAGTATGATTACTTTTACAGGCGCAAAAATTTTTGAATAAGTATTTCAGGCAAATCAAAAAATGGCTCAGTCTAAATTCACTATGCCTCACTTACTTAAGTGTATTTTTAAGAATTTGATAAAAAAATTAAGTTTTTTTCAAGGGAAAGCTCAGCAGGTTTCTTATCAGTAACATTGATCAACATTGCTATCACAATGTTATGTTGGGCCTTGCCGTATATAAACAAGAAAGCCCCATATTGCTATGAGGCCAATTATTTTGTCTTATTCGCATCCACCAATAAAACTAAACCAAACAAACTAATGAAACTAAAAGACAAATAAGTTTGAGAATTGTTTTAGTTATTGATAAAATTTTAAAAATCTAACTCCAAATACGTGTCCTTGGATCTGTATTTCGGAATCTTTTTAACCATACTGTACTTTGCCAAAACCTGGTAATATCGCCAAGCGTTATACTTTCGTCCGTTGGTTAATGAATGGATGCGTCCACCGAAATTATTGCGTTGAATATGATTGTCAATAAGATCCAGTTCTCTTACCAGGTCGGTATCCAATAACTTTTTGTGTGTAACCATATTGGGTGCAATTTTTAACCTATATCTCCACGGTTCGGTAAAAACATACTTGATTTCCTGCTGGCGGGTGTTAACATTGTAAGTTTCAACCTGGCTAAAGCACGCTTTTTCCTGTTCCGTAAGGTCTAAAATGCTGCTTTCCCATAAATATGGCGTGAGTTCGCGCAGCAATTGCTTTTTGATTTCGTATCCATACCTTCCTTTACGACGTTTTTTTCTCTTAAATGTTTTATCGTGGTGGTATTCAACTGTATTGATCTTAGCTAGTAATGCGATATAAAACTCAGCTCTTACGCTAAATGCAATATCTGCTCTGAGTACAAAATATCTTTTCCAACCTCTTTGATAGGGCTTTTCAAGAGGTACCATTGGCAGCGCCCGTCTTTGTATCCAAAGCTCCGATCTTCTCTTACTCAGCCGGATTAATTGTTTGTCGCGATCTGCTTTTACCAACCGCTTTTTCTGCCGTGCGCTTCTAATCCTGCACGGCAATTCATATGTGTCCATCGGACTTTCATTTAATTTCCTTTAACTTGAATGTGGGTCTCAATTCGTCCTTGAGCAAGGATATACCGCTTCATTGGAAAATAAAATGTTGTGCAATACTAAATTGAACAGCCCTTAAGGCAACCAATCAAATAAAAACAAATTACATTATTTTATCGCCTATTAGGCAATTTCTGAAGAGGATGATATGTAGATATATGCTGTCATAATTCCTAAACATTAAAAAGATTGTTCATCAGGAATACCACAAAGCTAATAAATTTTCGGGATTTTAAAGAAAGAAGAAGTTCTAATTGAAATGTAGGCTTCCTGAAATTATAAGCATAGAAGCGTTGTTTTTCGAATCGACAACATTAAGTAAGTATCAAATTGGTTTATACCTCCGAAACATTAATCTCTGGTGACTAACCTTCTTTAATGAAATAGTGTAAAACAAAAGGCACCGAAATTTCCGGTGCCTTTAAATGTTGCGCTGTATTTCTGATTAATTTAAATCAAAACGATCTAAATTCATTACTTTATTCCAGGTGGCCACAAAGTCTTTCACGAATTTGCCTTGGCCATCCGAGCTTGCGTACACCTCTGCTATTGCTCTTAATTCTGAATTAGAACCGAATACCAGATCGGCACGGGTTGCGGTCCATTTTGGCTGACCAGTTGAACGGCTGCTTCCGATATAGAGTTCCTTATCTTCTGCAACAGCTTTCCACGCGGTTTCCATATCCAATAGGTTTACAAAAAAGTCGTTAGTTAACTGGCCGGGTTTTACGGTTAAGACACCATTTTTCGAACCATCGAAATTGGTATCCAACGCACGCAAACCACCTACCAATACCGTCAGTTCAGGTGCTGTTAAAGTAAGCAACTGGGCTTTATCAATCAGGAATTCTTCTGTAGGAACAGGAGATTTTGAATTACGGTAGTTACGGAAACCATCAGCAGCCGGCTCTAAATAACCAAAAGATTCTACATCGGTTTGCTCTTGCGAAGCATCCATTCGCCCTGGTGCAAAAGGCACTGTAACTGAATGGCCCGCAGCAGCAGCAGCTTTTTCTACCGCAGCAGTACCTGCCAATACAATTAAATCGGCTAAGGAAACTTTTTTACCATCAATTTGTGCTGCATTAAATTCATTTTGGATTCCTTCCAATACGCCCAATACTTTCTGCAATTGTGGAGGATTGTTAACGGCCCAATCTTTTTGAGGAGCCAAACGGATCCGTGCACCATTTGCGCCGCCACGTTTATCAGAACCGCGGAAAGTAGAGGCCGAAGCCCAGGCGGTAGAAACCAGTTCGGCCACACTCAATCCCGAAGCGAGTACTTTTACTTTTAATGCGGCAATATCAGTTTCGTTGATCAAGGCATGGTTAACCGAAGGTATTGGATCTTGCCAAAGCAATTCTTCCTGTGGTACATCTGGTCCCAGGTAACGTGCCAAAGGCCCCATATCGCGATGGGTTAATTTAAACCATGCCCTGGCAAATGCATCAGCAAACTGATCTGGATTTTCTAAGAAACGTCTTGATATTTTTTCATAAGCCGGATCGAACCTTAAAGAAAGATCGGTGGTAAGCATCGTTGGCAGGTGTTTTTTCGATCCGTCAAATGCATCAGGAATAATAGCGGCTGCATTTATAGCCTTCCATTGATGTGCACCAGCCGGGCTTTTCGATAACTCCCATTCAAATCCAAACAGGTTTTCGAAAAAATTATTACTCCATTGTGTTGGTGTTGTGGTCCAGGTTACTTCTAATCCACTCGTAATGGTATCAGCACCTTTGCCAGAAGCGTAACTATTGTTCCATCCTAAGCCCTGGCTTTCGATTCCCGCAGCTTCAGGCTCTTTGCCCACGTGATCTGCTGAAGCAGCACCATGGGTTTTACCAAAAGTGTGTCCACCAGCAATTAATGCGACCGTTTCTTCATCATCCATTGCCATGCGGCCAAAGGTATCGCGGATATCTTTCGCTGCAAGAATTGGGTCTGGGTTTCCATCTGGACCCTCAGGGTTCACATATATTAAGCCCATTTGCACGGCAGCAAGTGGTTTTTCTAAGTTACGTGAGTGAACATCTCCATCGGCATCGTCATCCGTAACCACTACACCATGCGCTTTATGTGCGCCATCAGAACCGTGTGCATAACGAAGATCGCCACCTAGCCAGGTTGTTTCCGAACCCCAATATACCGATTCATCTGCTTCCCAAACGTCCTCACGTCCACCTGCAAAACCAAAGGTTTTAAAACCCATCGATTCTAAGGCAATATTGCCGGTTAAGATCATTAAATCTGCCCACGAAATTTTGCGCCCGTATTTTTGTTTAATTGGCCAAAGTAACCTGCGGGCTTTATCTAGGCTCACATTATCCGGCCAACTGTTTAGCGGTGCAAAACGTTGTAATCCGGCACCAGCACCACCACGGCCATCGCCCACTCTGTAGGTTCCGGCACTGTGCCATGCCATACGGATAAATAAACCTCCATAGTGACCAAAATCTGCCGGCCACCAATCTTGCGAATCGGTCATCAGTGCATGAAGGTCTGCCTTTAATGCAGCTAAGTCTAAACTTTTAAAAGCTTCGGCATAACTAAATTCACCATCCATTGGGTTAGATAAGTTAGAATGCTGGCGTAAAATACCCAACTTTAACTGCTTTGGCCACCAGTCGCCATTTCGGGTACCGCCACCACCTACATTACTCTTCATGCTACCATTATGAAACGGGCACTTGCTGATATCGTTCGATTCTTTTTCCATATATTAATTTGTTAGTGAAATCCGATCCGTTGTTAAAACTTAACCAGATTATTATAAATTTAGAGAATTGAAAGAACTAATCACAATCATTTAATTCTATAATGGAATAGTTAGAATCTATTACTATGCTATATCAGCAATTTAGGAGGATGCCAGGGCTTGGATCATTAAAATTTAACCTTATGTTGATCCTTCCTTAAATAAAAGGCCACATTAAGTATTTAAATTTCGGAAGGTATGAGGTAACTGGCTTCTCAGAATATACCCAGAAATTTCTTCTTCTTTTTACCGTTCTGTTTCTTGGCTTTTTCGGTTGCTTTTGCTTGCTGCGCCCATTGCATTTTTGCTTTCCGGATGCTGTCTTCCCTCGCTTCTTGCAGCGCTTGCCTGTATTGCTGATTTGCAATTTCGAACGGTGACCGGTATGGGATTGTCGGTGAGGCCGTAGTATTATTGTTTTCTGTCTTAGCTAAGCTGTAAACTACAAAGGCAACAACTAAGGTGCAGGCAGCAGTGTAACCTAAAAAAGCCTTTCTTGGCGCATGGATGTAATTTTCCTGGTGATATTCACCGGTCGAAGTATTGTATTTTATTCCGGCCTTCAGGGCCAGGGGTTTTAATGTGGCCAGCTCTTTTTCAAGCTTTTCGTTCTTTTGTTGTGTCTCACCATATAAGCCGGCATAATGTAAGACTTCGTTGGGTATAGTGTTCTCTGTCCGCCCAATGTATTGTGGTGCCGACAATAGCCCGGCAATAACTGCTTTCTGCAGTTCCATTCCATTGGCATACCGTTCATGTGGATTTTTTTGCAGGCATCGCCCGATCAGCTCAATCAACCATTGGGGTACCTGCATTTCCGCATGGAGAATATCTTCCTGAAACTTATCTTCCAGATTGCTTTTACGCAGCGACATGGCATCGGGGATTTCCTTTTCAAGATGTGAAATCATGACCGTATTGCGGGCGGTATCACCTCCTCCTTCGAGTGGAAAAGGTACCTGCCCGGCCAGGAGTTCGTACAGGATGATACCGTAACTATAAATATCTGTCTGCAACAGCATTTTTCCCTCATGCTGTTCCGGTGCCATAAATTCTACTGCCCCGGCATGGCGAATGCTTGTCCTGCGCTGCTCTTCACTCATAATGGCCAGGCCAAAATCCAATAGCACATAATTGGCAGTCTGCATATTGTACTTTACATTATTGCTTTTAATATCGCCATGTTTGACCCCAAATTGATGACAGTGTGCAAGTGCCGCAGCCAGTTGTTCCGCGACTTTTAACAGCTCCTTAACGGTGAAAACTTTTTGATGCGGAGGCACTAGCAGTTCGCTGAGTTCGGGGCCTTCGATGTATTCCATTTCTATATAAGGAAAGGATCCGCTATCGGTAATCCCCGAACTGAGTATCTTCACGACATTCGGGCTGGGATGGATGTTTACCTGCTGCAGCTTATTCACTTCATTGAGAAAATTCCTGTAGTTTTTATCGCTTTCATCTTCCACATAGATCGGTGTGGGGATAAGTTTAATGGCAGAATAAACCGGCCCCATGCGCATCCCTTTGTAAACAGATCCCTGCCCACCGGTTTTTAATGCACCGAGGTTTTGTAGCCCTTCTGTAATTGTAAAAATTTTACTCATGATGCTGCGGCTTAAAGCTAAACTCCAGCACGACAGATTCGCCTAAGATAATCTGATCTCCCTCGGCTAATTCCTGCCCGATCTGGGTAGCATGGAGTTTTACTGTCTTTTCGGTAAGCGCTGAACGCAGTTTAACCTTATTGCGGGGTGGTATCCCACCTTCATCTGCGAAGAGTACAAATTTGGCAATGCTGGTATCCCATTCGATGTGCGCATGCTGCCGGCTGATGTACTTATTTCGTTCATCATCACTTTCTGATGGAAATGCAATGTGGTTGGTGCGGAAATAACCTTCATCAGACTGTGCCTTTTCATCTCTGCCGATATTGTATTTTCCACCCGCAGATGTTATTTCGTAGATTGGCTGTAAAGTCTTTCCGCTAAGTGCTTTCAGGTAAGCTTTAGCCTGTTGCTTAACAAAATGGGTTTTGGTTTTGACCAACAGTGCTATGGGCAGATTTTGCATTTCTACCGCGTCGTCGGGAATAGCTTCGTCGAAAGCAACTTCAAGTGACCAGCCTGAAGGCAGATCCAGGGAATAGTCATCACTGATGCGTTGTATCTCGTTTTTTAATTGTTCGGGATCCTCGGTAAACACGGCAGATTCATACACATGACGCGCTGCAGGGCTACAGTGGATAAAAATACCCAAACCTTTGATATTTGCACCTTCTCCGCCCTCCGCTTTTTGTAACTCCTGTTTTACAAACTGTAGTAATGCATGCCTGATTCCCTTCACATCATCGGGATGTTCCCCACTTGCGCTTTTGAAGAAGTCGAATATCGTTTTCATCTGTATATTTTGTTAGTGCTTTGCTAATGTGTTATAAAATATGTCGAGTTCAACACCTGCGTTGTTCCTCATATGGTGAAGATATACAAACTATTGATTGATGGTTTTAGTTAAAATGTTTCATTTCTTCAATTAAGTTCCGGTACAGCTGCCTTGTTATCAGTTTTGGCCGAAGGAACAATGCTTTTAATATAGCCACCTTCTTTTAAGAACGGGATTACATGCCTGCCGGCCAATCGTACAGCGTCTGATGATCCTTTGGTAGCCTCAATGCGTATACAGACTACAATATGGCCATTGCCAGTTGCAGTGGGTGCAAAAAATACATACCAGCCATCATTAATCTGCTGTTTCTTCCAGATCCGCTCCGGCGTACCTGTTTTACCGGCAACGGCCAATCCTAGGGTTTGCACTTTTGGACTGCTCTGTTTGATCATATACTCCTGCATTAACCTGGCGTATGCCGGATTGTTTACCAATTTCGTACCAGTTTTTATCGCCTGCGGCTGATCGCTTACTTTAAGTACAAACCTGTTTGCAATCATGTTTCCATTATTTGCGATCCCCGCAGCCATTCGTGCTACTGCCGCTGGGGTTGCAATAAGTGCGCCCTGCCCCCAAGACATTCCTGAAATTCCCTTTGCCCTGGTCTTTCGGATATTGTTGGGATCATACTTTGGTTTGGTGTTGAATTCGGTCTTGCGCCAAAGCTGTTTCCATTTTTCTTCCTGCACTGCATTTTCGCTGGGCTTATTGTAATAATACCCTCCCGCCCCATGCAGGAACATGCCTGTTTTTAAGTACAGTTCGCCCATGTTTTCCTGCAGCTGCTCCTGGTTTGCAAGTTTGATAAAATAAACGTTGTTGGATTTCACCACCGCCCGTTCCAGATCAATCCATCCCGTTTCATCAGGCTCGATACCTTTTGTACGGATACGCTCCCAGGAGGCCACCTGGTATTTTTTTTCGGCAGCGGCCATGCCCAGTTTATTGAAGGATGCCATGGCGGTAATCAGCTTAGCGGTTGAGCCTGGCTGTGTGAAATTGGTAAAGCCAAGGTCAGCGGTCGTTGTCCAACCCGAAAGCTGGTTCTGTTCTGCACTGGTCATGGTCAACCGTTCCCAATCATGTATGGGTGGCAGCGGATATACGGCTGAAGTAAGGACATCGCCAGAACTTGCTTCCATGATCACTACAGAAACCCGGTTATCCGATAATGAAGTATCACGGGCAATTGACTTTTGGATCTTGGTCTGCAGACCGGCATCCAGGGTTAATTGTACATCGCGGTTTTTATTTTTAAAATCTTCCACCTCTTTGCTGCTGATTCCGGCAAGGAGTAACGGAGAAAGTGCGGCGTAATCTTTTTTCACGACCGTCATTTCCTTAACGCCCCGTGCCAGGAAACGGTTTTCGCTGTATCTCTTTGCAAGTACGGTAAAACTCTTTACAGGCAGTTTAAAGCCCCGGAGTTCGGCCGCGTGTTCATAATCTGCAAAATAGCCGTTAACACTTCCATTAAATATGCCTGAATTTGCATCACCTGTCCAAAAAAACAGTTGTTCTTCGAAAGGATAATACCGGTCTAAACGCTGATGTACCGCAGAATCGAGATTGTAATTCGGGATACCCGCACCGATGAGTTTAAAATGTTGCGCCTTCACACTGTCGACGTTGCTGGTTGCCATTAAAATTCCCTTGCGGTCGTGTATGGTTCCGGCTTTTAAACGGTTCATTAATATTGCGATACGGGGATTGTAACTAAACATTCTCGCGCCGCTACGGTCGGCTACCAAGGCCGGCTGCACGACCCATTTCCGGTTGTTTAGCACATAACCCGCTACATTAGCACCCAATAGCAGGATACCCAAACAGGCTGCAATCAAGGCTGGCACCAAGTTTTTGTCCTGCGCTTTGGCGATGTACTGCATCTGTACTTCGCTGCCCCGGACAGCAGATACCGACATCAAAAATCCGGCGGCTAAAAAATTGAGTACAAGTGATGATCCCCCATAACTTTGAAAGGGCAGGGATACCCCCGATAGCGGTAGCGCTCCGGTAGAACCACCTGCGATGAGCAGGAACTGTACAAAGGTGGATACGCCGACCCCTGCACTTAAATAAAAGAGAAATGGTGATCCGGTCCTCCTCCCAATAATAATGGAGCGGTGTAGGTACAACAGGAACAGCAGGAAGATGCACAATATGCCCGTCAATCCAAATTCTTCACCTATCGAAGGTAAGATCATATCAGTATGTGCTTCTGGAATGGTTTTGGCAAAGCCCTGCCCCACGCCCTGGCCGGTTGCGCCGCCTGTAGACATGGCCCACAGACCATTGGCTACCTGGTCGCCGCCATAAACTTCATTGTTCCAGGCATCCTGCCAGATTGCTTTGCGATCTCCCAGGCGCTGCACGGGCCCAGGGAAGACGCGATCCAGATATGGAATCTGATCAATCGTTAAAAAGGCCGACATGATCACCAGCACCATGATGGCGGACTCACTGAGCTGCCTGCGCCCGAAAAACATCAGGGTACCAACCAAAAGCAAAGTAATCGCGGTGGATATCCATACGTTTTCAAAAATCCATGAGGCCAATACGTACAATACGATAGCGCCTGCCATGAACATAAAATCGCCCCGGGAGAATGAAAATAGTATAATAAAGGTAAAACAAACCACCATCGCCGGCCCAAGGTCTCCCAATATCAGAAATAACATGAGGGTCAACAGTATTGCCAATAGGGCAAAGGAGAAAAATGACCATCTTTTTTTCCAGCTCAAATATTCACTGATCAGTTTCTCGTTTACCGCAAAAAATCCTGCAAGAAAAAAAATGATCAGATATTTTACCACTTCACTGGGCTGAAATCCGAACAGGTTTACCTTTACACCACTCCCTTCTGGCCCGGTTCCGAATAAGATAGTGAGTGCCAGTAGTCCAATGGCGGCCAGGGCCCAGGGCCAGCCGTTTGCGGCTGATCGGATGTTCTTAAATAAAAGCAGGCGGTAAAGCCAGGTGTCGGTATTGAAACGGCGCAGTTTAATACACAGGATCAATAAGATGCCTCCGAAGCCCATGAGCAGGTATAGAAGGGAATCTTTAGCTAAAAAACGGTCGCGCAGCGGATCCTGCAAACTCAGCAGCATCAGGAATGATATGCCAGTAAGCATCATCACTACGGGCAATATAACCTGATCGGCAGTACTGAATTTCCATGACAGGATGAAGTGGACAAGTAAAAATCCACCGATCAGACTTCCGCAGATGATCATAAACCACTTGTTGAATTCTTCAGGTGTTCTGATGATCAGTGATTTTTCCTTTTTGAGGATATTGAAGTCCCTGGTAGAGAAAAGCTTTATCGTATGTGGACGCTGTTCAAATGTGAAGGCGGTATTTTCATCAAGGTTTTGCACGCCCTTTGAGGCGCCAAACTGAAAACCTGGTTTTAAAGGCAATATCTTGAATGCCTGCTTGCCGGGCAACTTGGCAAAAGTGAATTCACCTGCAGTACCGGTACGGGCATAGGCAGTAAGCTGGATTAATTTCCTTTTACCGGCAGTATCCAAAGTATAAACCTTTGTAATGCCATTTGCCTTTTCAGTTATATTTTTGATGGTTTCTGTCGGCTCGTCGTTGTAAATACTGTCTTGCGGCAAAATCATTTCCAAACGGACTAAAACACCGGGCGCAGCTTTTTTATTCTCTACAATTTTTCCACTGATATCATGCTCGCCCATGCCGAGATTTATCTGGGAGGGGTATGGGCGGGGATTACTTTGCTCCTGGGCGAATTTAAGCGAATCATCACCGGTATAACCAAGCAGTGCCCGGGATGCCAACACCCTCGCTTTAAATGATTTCCCCCCTTTTTTATAGGCCTCATCTGCAGTTAAAAAGTATCTGCGTTTGTTCACTTCGCCAATGTTGTCGAGTTGCCTGGCATTTGGTGTTGCAGATGCAATGGTTTTTTCGATCAGTTCAATGTCGCGCTGATCTTCAAAATAGTAACCCTTTTTAAGCAGGTTGCGGATATGTTCAGCGGGTTTTTCGGCATTCAGGTTAACCATCGTGCCGGCTTTTAAGCGTGGCGCAACTTCTGCAAACCTGGGCTGAATGATGGCGTATAACTGGTAGAAAAAGAGTGCGAGAACGGTTGCGGTGGCTAATATGAAGATCCGTTCCTGAGTCCGGCTCACTTTGACAGTTCCTTTATTCTGCTCCATTTTTCGAATCTGTGGTTTTAGGGGTGTTACCTTTTAATGGACCAATCTTCATTAGTGCTGCATTTACCGGTTTCCGGTCAGGGAAATGGATGCTGTTTTGTACAGGAAGCAAACAATTGTTAAAAGTGACATTTTTGAGTGACAGTGCCTGGTCTGAAATGGCGATAGCAGTAGCGAAGCCTTTAAACTGCAGGCTGTCGAGCTTCAATAGGCTAGATTGAGGGAGCATCGTTATGGCTGCACCTTTATATCCGCTATCCGCTTGCAGCACAATGCCCTTTGCGATAACATACAGGGTGTCTTTCCGCAGGCGTAAAGTATCGCTGATCAGGACCGGACTTTTAAAAATCGAGTCGGATAGTACCAGCGTGTCCCCCAGGGCATGGTCAAATGCATCTTGTAGTAACTGCTCCTGGCTGTTTCTCACTTTTTGTTTTGGTGATGGATTTAATATTGAAACAGGGGCTGCTGTGTGCTGGCGTTGCAGGTACAGAAATACGGTAGTGCCAAGAAGGATGAGGCATAAAATAACCAGTGCAGTAAACCAATAATTTCTTCTCGGCGTTGCATGAGTTGCAGGTTTCGGATTTTCAAGCGGCGGTATCGCCTCATTATTTTCTGCTCCTGTGGCTGACTGGGGCTGTTGTGTAAAGTCTGGTCTGGTTGGTATTACCTTTTGAGGCGCTTTGTTGTTCTGCAGCAGCACAACGGTGATGTTGTCACGCCCGCCGTTTTCATTGGCAAGCGCGATGAGATTGCCTGCTTTTTTAGCGAGTGTATCTCCTTGTAGAAGCAGGGTGGTAATATCCTGCCTATTTACCATATCGGTCAGCCCATCACTGCATAATAAGAGGAGATCGCCCGGCAGGAAAGGAGATTGACCGGTTTCAATATAGCTCTCATCGCTAGCAATCTGATCGCTGAAACCGATCGCCTTATTAATTTCATTGCGTTTTGGATGCTGCATAGCAGCGGCCTCATCCAATCTTCCCGAGTCTTCCAGAAAACCTACAAATGAATGGTCTTTAGAGATTTTGATCAGCGATCCGTCCCGTAGCAGGTATAATCTGGTATCGCCAACATGCGCATAATAAAATTGATTATGTTCAATATCCGCAATTACCATAGTGGCCACGCAAGCCATTTCAGAAAGTTCTGCCTCTGTTTGCTTTTTGGCAATGATCATTTCATTTGTATTCCTGAATGCGCTGATCATCTCCGAGATTGGATCGGCCGGACGGCCTGAGAATTGCATTGAAATCTGTTCCGTAGCAATACCTGCTGCTACTTCGCCACCTTGATAACCACCTACGCCATCTATTACAGCTGCTAAAATCAACTGATCGCTGGTGAGGGACTTAACAATAAAGCTGTCCTCGTTGTTGTCTCTGGATTTGCCGGTGTCAGTGAGGCCAAAAAACTGTTTATCCATTTTTATTACGGGAATTTTTAATGTCTTTAAAATGAACGATCATCAGCGCAACGACCAGCGATAACAATAAAATTGATAGCAGTTGCGACATAAGTTAGGATTTAAATAGGTTTATACCGATTATGCCGTTGAGCAACATCCTGGAGTTCAGCGGCAATGAAACCCATTGTGGTGAATTAATTTCGCTGCGTTGTACCAAAACCTCGTTCAAAGTAGTCAGTTCGCCGAAAGAAGCTAAATAGAAATTACCGTCTGCTTTGTTATAGCGGATGTGCAGGTGTGGTGAATTGGCCCATTCTGAGGCAATTTTGAAAATATTAGAACCTTCGCGCTCGTCATCGTTACCCGAAACGATAGTATCTTCTGTTTTAATCAGGAACTCGATTTTTTTGCCCGAAAACTGCTTGTCGGGTATGATGGCTTCCAGCCGGCCGAGAACAGCCTGATCCTTGGATGGAGTCGTATTACCATCGACATATTCCAATTGAGCATCGTATGGGATTTCCATATAGCCTTCGCTGTAGTAAGTGAAGCCCTTTAAAATATCGTTGTTGATATCGAATGTCTGCGCAATACCGGTTTGTCGGGGAATGAATGTTACGCGTAAATTTTCCGATTTCTGATTGTTGTCTGGCAGCAGTTTTCCGATAAAACCCTTATCGCCCCTTGCGTAATCCGGATGTGATACCAATCGGAACACCCATTTTGAGCCGGATGGTTCTACATTTTTCCCGGCTTGCCGGTGTTCTCTTAAAATCGCATAGAATTTTTTGACTGTTTCCTGTACGATCAAGCCCAAAATTCCTTGTTTATTGTCTATAAATTCACGGTAATCTTCAGCGTTGAAGGTGATAATGAATTCATGATAAAAAACGATGCGATCGGCAAAAGATAATTCCCTGATGGACTCCTTAAATTTATCGACGATAAAGCTGTAGATGGTTTCGGGAGTGAGTTGCGGTGCTTTTTGGTCGCTGCTCTTGTTTTCATCGGTTAGAAACCAATCCTGAATACCGATACGCTGCCAGAAATTTGATTTTGTTTCCATAAGTTAGGGTGCCTATGCGGCGGTTAAGGGCAATTGTTTTTTTTAAAATTAAAACTGTACAGGGCTCGCTGCAGTATCGGGATTGAGGTCTTCTGTGCTATCGGCAGCTTTATCTCTGGCTTTTTTGATCTCTGCGTTGATAGCACTATCCACCGCCCGCTTTGCTGCTGCTGCTTCAGCCAGCTTGCGCTGATTCGCCAATCTTCTTTTTTCTTGTGCTGTGGTATCAACTGCCGGTGGGATCGAATCTATGGTTTGGACAGCTTGCTGTGCCTGTGGCTCGCTGCGAAACTGGGAATAGCCCAGAAAAGCAAGCAATCCGATAATTGAGATGATCATAAGCGCAAACGCAAAATGAGGTAACAGTATACCGTTTCTTTCCGGAGCCTGGGCTATACTTTCAAGTTCCAACACCTGTTTACGGAGTGCTTCGTTCTCCGTTTTAAGCGAATCCATAGCTGAATGGTCTATGGGTAAAACATTGCCCGATAAGCTTCCGCTAAGCACAGCTTCATGTAAGGCCATTCCATCACTGTATCTGAGCATAGGATCTTTCTGCAGGCATTTTTCGATCAGTTTTAGGAGCCAATCCGGAACCTGCATTTCACGGGTTTTCTGTTCCTCGGTCCAGCCCGTTGGCAAGTTTGCTTTGCGCAGGTTAATCACGTCAGGCACTTCACTTTCCATATGACCGATCATTACTGAATTACGTGCGGTATCGCTATTTCCAGGCAGAGGAAAAGGGACTTGGCCTCCGAGTAATTCATATAAGATGATGCCATAGCTGTAAACATCGGTTTGCGGAAGCATTTTGCCTTCATTTTGTTCGGGCGCCATAAACTCCACCGCACCTGCATGCCGGATGCTACTTCTACGCTGCTCCTCACTCATAATGGCGAGTCCAAAATCAAGCAGTACATAGTTAGCTGTGTGTAAATTGTATTTAACGTTATTGCTCTTAACGTCGCCATGTTTTACCCCAAGTTTATGGCAGTGCTCAAGGGCAGCAGCCAGGTGTTGTGCAACTTTTATGACTTCGCTTAGCGTAAATATCTTTTGGTGTGGGGGTTGGAGCAGCTCACAAAGGTCAGGTCCTTCGATATATTCCATTTCTATAAATGGGAAGGACCCACTTTCGGTTATGCCGAAACTGAGCATTTTTACGACATTCGGACTGGGATTTTCATTTACCTTTAGCAACTTTGCAACCTCGTTTTCAAAATTGCGGTAATTTTTATCATCACGGTTCTCGGTGTATATCGGAGTAGGGATTAATTTCACTGCGGAGTAAATTGCACCGATGCGTTTCCCTTTATATACCGATCCTTGTCCGCCCGTACGCAGCGCTCCTAAATTCTCCAGCCCTTCTGTAATTGTAAATACTTTACTCATATTTCTCCTTATAACAATAATAGGAATTTTTTGTTGCCAAATAATAATTTAAATGTGATGGGGGCATACACAGCCCTTACTTTTTTTTGCCGGGCCGGGAGAAAATTTCCACTGTTGCCGGCATTATCCGATTTATAACATGACCTGGTTAAAAAGATGATCATATCCCTAATAACGTGCCTCGGTTTCATATCTTATTTATGGAGCCATTATTATGCCAGAACGGAGTATGTAATGCAACAAGTGATTAGTGCGATTAGAAAGCAGTTAGTCAGAACTTTCGTCGATTCACCGCTCAGGGAAGAAAACCCGGAAAATTCACAGCGACCACCATCTTTTTGTCTCTGAATTTCTGGCGTTTGTCGATTAGCTTCCCAGACTGGTATAATGCTGCGATTTGCGCTGAAACGTTTCTAGTGGTTGCACGTCTTAATATCAGAACAATCAATAAAAACATTATAAAAATTAAAACTCAAAGCATATGAAAACTTTATTCAAAACATTATTCGCATCATCTTTAGCATTGGTATTATCTACTTCAGCAGTATTATCAGCTAACGCATCTGAAACCATCAAACCTGTTCACGCTTCAAAAGCATTGAGCTTCAAACGCATTAAAGTAAAAGGAAATGTAGAATTGACCATTATACAGGGAAAACGTACCGGCATTAGCTATGCAGATGAAAACACTGGTAAAGTTAAGGTTGTGCAGACCGGAGATGGTTTAGAGATTACCTCTTTGGATAACAGCGCTGCAAAACTTACCATTTACGTAAATGATATCTATCGCATCCAAGCAATGGATAACGCTAAAGTAAAAACAGAGGGTAAAATCAATACGCAATATCTGCAGGTTTTCTTAAGCGGAAATGCATCACTAGACTTAAGCTCACAGACTGAAGGGCTGTATACGGTGATCGAAGATCATGCTGATTTAACCTTAAGTGGTTCAACTGCCGACCATATGCTCGTAATGGGCAAAGGACAAAAGCTGACCATGGATAAATTCGTTGCAGCTAATACAAAAACCAGCCTAAACACTGAAAATGCACTAGCTTCCCTTAGCAAATAAAAAAAGAATTATATTTTGGTTCAGGCGGTCTGTTTACGGACCGCCTTTTTTGTTTGATCGATACAGGTCTGTTCTGGATCAATCTGAAAAAAAGAAAAATGCATGCCTTCATCACCGATCGATCCTATCCTTGACCTCCATATGGTAATTCCGCCTACAATTGCAGATCCCCGAAATTGTTAAGGTTTCTCTGCTTTCAATGTTAATAGCGGTTTCCCTTTTACTACGATATAAGTTGCCAGTTCAGAAGCTTTTACTTTGCCAATATTCCTCGCAGAATGATTTTTTCCGGCGGGAATAAAAAGTACTCCACCCGCTTTCAACACAACAGGTTTTTCTCCCTCAATTACATATTCCAGCTCACCTTCTAAAACATTAATAATTTCTTCGCCCGGATGTGAATGCAGGCCAAAGGCCTTACCTGGCTCAAAATCAACACGCACCTGGATCGCTTCGTATCCTGGCACAGAAAGGTCATGCCGTTGAAGATCTGTGCGCTTGATACCGGATTGTTGCGCTATCGCTTTATTTGGCACTAAGCAGCCAAACATGCCTAAAAATGCGATGATGTGTAAGAAATAACGTTGATATATTTTCATTTTTTTTGAGGTTTAAAGATTTATTTGGCAAGTGCTATACAATCGATTTCGATTAAAGCACCTAGAGGCAAAGCGTTAATTTGAACAGAAGTTCTGGCGGGCCTTCTTTCTGAAAGGTAACTGGTATAAATTTCATTTACCTCCTTTAACTGTGAAATATCTTTCAGATATATATTTACTTTGATCAAATGTTTCATGTCCGAATGATGCTGTTCCAATAAAATCCTGAGATTATCCATGATTTGCCTGGTTTGTGATTCCAGATCAGGCTGCAGCAATTTTGTTTGGGGATTTATACCTAACTGGCCCGAAGCGTATAGAATCCCATTGGCAACGACAGCTTTTGAATAAGGCACATTTTCTTCGCTCAAGGTATACCTTACTACACCAGCATATGGTTTACAAGAGCAAACAGATGCCATAAGAAACAGCCAAAATACAATTTTCATTTCCTTAAAGTTTTAAGACAAGAGGCTGTATCATAGAGGTGATTTCAGCTCAGATGCTGTCATGTTGTCCAAAGGACTCCTATGGAGAGCCTGGCGAAACACCTTAAAGCGTATTAAACAGGTCCTTCGACAAGCTCAGGATAACAAATCTATATTTATGATACAACCTCCTGTCATATGGTTTTTACTGTTTAATGAAATTCAAAAGTTCTGTGTTGAATTTTTCCATCTCTTCGATGAACAGTGCATGACCACTTTTTTCAAGAGGCACCAATTTAGCGTTTTTAAGCAATTTACTCATTTGTTCTGCCAGCTCATAGGAACAGATTTTATCTGATCTACCATGCAAAATCAATGTAGATAATTGAATTTTTTTCAGATCGGCACGCAGATCCGCATCTCTTAAAGTCTTAAGACCTTCTGCCATTGCGTAAGGTGAGGCCTGCGTCTGGATTGTACCCAACCAGGCACCATAGCCTGGAGCAACGCTTGTCTGGCTTGCAGGAAAAATCTGCCCAAAATTGGCCAGCAACTGAGGCCTGTCTGTGTTATTTAATTTGATTAAACCGTCTACGTCTTCTTTTGTCCAAAGGCCAAAGTTAAAATCGGCTCTTTTTGTCCACATTGGCGCAGCTGCTCCGAATAAGGCCATTTTAGATACATGCGCACCGTTGTACTTGGCCACATAATGAATCACTGTTGCCCCTCCCATCGAAAACCCACCAATTGTGGCATTTTTGATATTTAATTTATCAAGAATAACCTTAATATCATCAGCAAAAACATCGTAATTGTATTTACCTCCAGGTTTGTCTGAAAGGCCAAATCCCCGCAGCGTAATCCCGATTACCCTAAAGCCTTTTTCTACAAAATAAGCGTACTGATATTCGTACATGGCGTCGCTTAGCGGCCAGCCATGGATCAAGATTAACGGCTGCCCTTCACCCAGATCAGTTACGTGAAGCTTTACATTTTTCTCAACTTCTATGTATTCCTCACGCCCGTACGCAGCGGCAGACCTGTTTGTTTGTCCATAAGTAGTAACGCTAATCAATAATGTGATCAGTAACCCGATTGTTGAAGTTAAATTTTTCATTTTTTTTATTAATAATATTTAAGAGTTGTTAATAGCGGCAATATGGTTTGCCCCTATAGTCCACAAATTTATCCGGCATTTCCCGCAAATCCTGTTAATGAAATCATAACGAATTGTTAATGGTACCAGACCGCTTCAATTTTTTATTATTTTAGCGCAAAATGACCGAGCTCAAAAAGTATCAAACAACTGCCTTCACCGGGTTTATAATCCTTGTTGGGGTGCTGCTGTACCTGATTTATAACACATTTGAACTGAAGAACAAGCAATATCAGGTCGATTTGAAACAAAAGCTGAAACAGTTTTACTTAAAAAACGTCAGCAAGGAAAGTATTTATGCTGGAGGGTTTTCGCTCCTAGACAGCTATCTCGTTAAAAATATCGAATCCTTGGAAAGTGAATATCTTAAATCTGGTTCCATAAAAAACCAGTACACGGATTCACTTCTTGCAATGATGTTTGAAGAATTAGAAACCAGAAATCCAACTGACTCCCTCATACAAGAGATAAAAAAACAATATAAACTGGATGATCAACTTGAATACCTCATTGTCATCAACAGCATCAGCCTGCGGTTCAGCGATAACAAGCCGATCCCTTTATATCAATATCAGAAAAAATATCCGTTTCTAAAAGCAAACCTACAGTCTCCACAAGGGTACATCGTTAGCGGAAAACTTAAGTCTCCCCAACCACAAAACATAGTCACTTCAATGTCCATGGGGCCATCCAGTCCGTATTCCTATGATATCACTGTCACTTTCTTTGCCGATCGCATTGACAGACAAGCTGAAATCTTTAAAAGTGCTATGCCGGTTTTATTGCTTACCCTGTTTGCATTACTGTTAGTCTTTTTTGTTTATTATTTTACATTTAAAAGCTGGTCTAAACAAAAAAAGATATCAGACATGAAATCTGATTTCATCAACGGCATTACGCACGAATTTAACACCCCTATTTCTACGATTATGGTGGCTAACCGAGCGATACAGAATGAAAAAGTATTTAACAGCAAAGAAAGCATTACTGAATTTACAGAAATCATTGCAAGGCAAACCAAACAGCTACAGACCTTATTCAATCAGGTAATGGACATTACCCTGGTAAATACCGAAATAGAAAAAAAAGAGGTTATTTTCTGCCAACTTTTAACTGAAGTAATACAAGACTACCGTATTAAAACGCATGATAAAAATGTATATTTTTACACTCAGGGCATAAACAACGAAACGCAGGTATGCTTGAATAGATTCTGGGTAACCACCATGTTATCGAATATCTTCGACAACGCTATAAAATACGGTGATAAAACACCTAAAGAAATACACATCACCGTTGATGGGACACCGAATGGCTTGAGGATCAGTATAAGAGATAATGGAATAGGAATGGAAAAATACACGGTTGAACATCTCTTCGACAAGTTTTACAGGGGCAAAAATCCTGGTCGGGAACATGTTAGCGGCTTAGGTCTTGGTATGTATTATGTGCAGCAATGCATCCAGATCCATAACTGGAAGTTGGAAGTGCAAAGTAGCATCGGACAGGGAAGCGAAATTTTAATTGTGATTTAATGCAGGCCGTGAAGAGAAAACTACTTTATGTGGAGGATGAAACAGATCTGGGTAATGTAACCCGGCAGTACCTTGAACTGATGGATTTTTCGGTGGATTGGTGCTGTTCTGGAGCAGAAGCGATTAACCTATACCAAAAAAATCACGCTGATTACAATCTGATTATCATAGATATTCAACTTCCCGATATTGATGGATTCGGGGTGGCTGGAAAAATCAGGGAACTTAACCCCAATGTATACTTTCTTTTTCTTACGGCGCGCAAAGAGAAACCCGACAGGGTGAAAGGGCTTACACTTGGTGCGGTAGATTATATCTGTAAGCCTTTTGACATTGATGAACTGGTATTAAGAATCCGGAACATTATCTGGCATCAAATCCCACAGGCAAAGCGGGAAAAGGAATCAGTATCTAATATACTGAACATAGGTGACCTATGCCTCAATAAAGACTTGCTGGAGCTTAGCATACCCGGGCAAACCCCAATAACGCTAACACAGCGTGAAGCGGAGTTGCTGGAATATCTCAACAAAAACCGGAACGCAATCACCAAGCGGGAAGAGATCCTGGTTCAGATCTGGGGTGAAAGCGACTATTTTTTAGGAAGAAGCCTTGATGTTTTTATCGTCAGACTACGGAAATTGCTTGCTGTTTCTTCAAACGTAAAAATCAACAATGTTTATGGCGTTGGATTTATATTTTCAGTGGCTGGAGTGGAACAATCATGAGTAGTTTTCGCACCGCCGCCTTTCAGGTACCTGCAGGCCTAAATTATTGAAAATTGTTTGCTTTAAAGAGATGATTTTTTGATAATTAGAATTACAGTAACCCGATGATTACCAGCAGCGGCATCCAAGATTACATTGCTTGAGGCAGAAAAAATTTGTCACAAACCATCTAACGGGATCAGATAGGATATGCCGTTTCACTTTTAGGCTCTGAGAGTACAAAATAACTTTGAACAGTTGTGATATTGGGCAGTGTAGCGAGTTTGTTCCGCAGAAATTCGTGGTAATCATCCATATCCCTGGTCGCGATACGGAGAATAAAATCGTGCGCACCGGTCATCTGCAAACATTCCATTACCTCGCCAAACTTCGAAACTTCGGTTTCGAATTCGATCAGGGTTTTAGCCGTATGTTCTTTCAACAGTACATGTGAAAAAGCGATCAGGTTTCTATTGATCTTTTTCCGGTCGAGAATGGCCACAATCCTTTTGATATAGCCTTGTTCCTTTAATCGTCTTATCCGTTCATGGATAGTGGCTATAGATTTATGCAGCTTCAAGGATACTTCTTTATTGGTTAAAGAGGCATCATGCTGCAATAATTTTAGTATTTCTACATCAACCTGATCTAAATCTCCGTGGGTCATTGAACGATAATAAATTGAAAAAAAATATAATGAAAGTTAAAAAATCAAGCCAAAACTGAAATAAAGACTAAATAATAATCAAAAAAGCAGAAATTTTCTGTAAAAAACAACATGTGTTGACGTAAAAAATTATAATACTGAATTTTACCGAAATAAAAATCAACCAAAATAGCTACTGCTATCCGATGTAATCAACAGTTATGACCACAATAACAGCAAATAAAATGACTTCTGCCATGGCGGGAAAATTCGAACACTTGTCGCTTCTGGTTGGTAATACACCAATGCTTGAGCTCACCTACACCTACCAGGGGAGTGTGGGCAAAATTTATGTTAAATGCGAGCATTACAACTTAACTGGCAGCATTAAAGACCGGATGGCACTTTACACGCTAAAAAAAGCATATGCCGAAGGTAAGATCAAAGCTGGTGATCGGATTGTTGAAGCCACCAGTGGCAATACCGGGATCGCATTTGCGGCCATAGGTAAAGCTTTGGGCCATCCGGTTACCATAATTATGCCAAATTGGTTGAGCAAAGAGCGCATGGATATTATTAAAAGTTTAGGTGCAGAGATTATTCTGGTGAGCAAAGAAGAAGGCGGTTTTATCGGCAGCATTAAACTTGCAGAACAGATGGCAGCAAGCGATCCAAATATTTTCTTGCCTAAGCAGTTCGAGAATATCGCCAATCCGGAAGCACATGAACACACCACAGGTAAAGAAATCTGGGAGCAGTTGCGTTTGAAAAACCTTTCACCTGATGCTTTTGTTGCCGGAGTAGGCACTGGGGGAACTATTATGGGGGTAGGAAATTTCTTAAGAAAGCAAAGTCCGGGCATTACGGTACATCCACTGGAGCCTGCAGAATCGCCGACCTTAACTACTGGTTATAAAGTGGGCAGTCATAGAATTCAGGGTATTTCCGATGAATTTATCCCAGAAATCGTTAAACTGAACGAGCTGGATGAAGTGCTACAGGTAAACGATGGCGATGCCATACTTATGGCGCAAAAACTGGCCGAGAAACTTGGTTTAGCCGTAGGCATATCATCGGGCGCTAATGTAATCGGCGCCATAAAACAACAGCAAAAAATGGGAATTGAAAGCTGTGTAGTGACCATCTTTTCGGATAGCAACAAAAAATATTTAAGTACCGATTTAATGAAGGTAGAACCTGTTAAAACCGGATACATTAGCCCTGAAGTAGACTTTATCGACTACCAGGCCTTTAGCAGATTACATTAATCAAAACAATCAACAAATAAACCACAACATGAAAAAAATCACCATTTTATGCTGCGCCATATGCCTGATCAGCCTTAGCGCATACAGCCAGATTTTAAAACCTGTAACCTGGAGTTACGCAGCAAAAAAAACCGGGCCGAATACGGCTACTGTTTTCATTAAGGCCACCGTAGATCAGGGCTGGCACCTCTATTCGCAATTTGTTAAAGATGGCGGCCCGGTTAAAACAACCTTTAGTTTTCCATCATCAGGTGCTTATACCCTGGTTGGAAAAACCATCGAACCAAAAGCCATAACCAAATTTGAATCCACTTTTAAAATGGATGTAAGCTACTTCGAAAAGTCAGTAGTATTTCAACAAAAAGTAAAGCTAAAAGGCAAAACCGCAACCGTTAAAGGCAATGTAGAGTTTATGGTATGCGACGATAAGCAATGTTTACCACCTGAGCAGGTAGATTTTAGTATTCCTGTAAAATAAGCGCAAAGAGCATATGATATCCTTAAAGAAAACCTGCCTCGGGTTGCTGTTTCTCTGTGCCCTTTCGTTAGGTGTATATGCACAGGATAGCACCAGTACCGACGACTTAACTTTTACAGAGATTAAACCAGAAGCGGTTGACAGCACAATTAAAGCAACTGATACTGTAGCTAAAATAGCTGATCCTGCTGCTACTCAAAAAACCATTGTCCAACCAAAAGAAGAACACAAAACCTTGTGGGGAATTTTTATTGCAGGTTTTGTTGGCGGTTTAGCAGCTTTGCTGATGCCTTGTATCTTCCCCATGCTGCCCCTTACAGTAAGTTTTTTTACTAACGGATCAGAAAAAGGAAAGGCCTTTCGGCGTGCGGCACTCTATGGCTTCTTCATTATCCTTATTTATGTGGTGCTTGGACTTTTGGTAACGGTAATTTTTGGTGCCGATGCACTGAACAGCCTGTCCACTAATGGTATCTTCAACTTTTTTTTCTTCTTATTGCTGGTTGTTTTTGCAGCTTCGTTTTTAGGGGCATTCGAAATTACCCTACCCTCTTCCTGGGTAAATAAAATGGATGCCAATTCAGACAAGGGCGGCATTGCAGGATTGTTTTTCATGGCCGGAACATTGGCCCTGGTATCTTTCTCCTGCACAGGCCCTATCATCGGGACACTACTGGTACAGGCAGCAACAACAGGGGCTTTATTAGGGCCCGCAATAGGCATGTTCGGTTTTTCCCTGGCCCTGGCCATTCCTTTTGCCCTATTTGCACTCTTTCCATCGGCAATGAACAAACTCCCAAAATCTGGCGGTTGGCTAAACAGCGTAAAAGTTGTATTGGGTTTTCTTGAACTTGCATTCGCATTAAAGTTTTTGAGCAATGTAGATCTGGCATATCATTGGGAGTGGTTTGACAGGGAAATATTCTTAAGCCTGTGGATCGTTATTTTCGGAATGATGGGTATCTATCTTTTGGGTAAACTGAAGTTTTCGCATGATAGTCCACTGGCTTTTATCTCCGTACCAAGGCTTTTTCTGGCAACAATAGTTCTTGCCTTTACCGTTTACTTAATCCCCGGCATGTGGGGCGCACCGTTACGCAGTGTATCTGCTTTTCTTCCACCACAGGAAACACAAGATTTTGACCTGTACACTGCTGGATTACTGGCAGGAAAACAAACGTCAAGAAATGATGGGCCGCATAAATATGCGGATAAGTTTCACGCACCGTTAAAGCTGAATGCTTATTTCGATTATAACGAAGGTTTAGCAGCAGCCAAAAAACAGAACAAACCTGTACTGATTGATTTTACCGGCCACGCCTGCGTAAACTGTAGAAAAATGGAAGCTAATGTTTGGCCGGACAAGGATGTGTACAAAATGATCAATGATGATTATGTACTGATCCAGTTGTATGTAGATGATAAATCGGAACTGGCACCAGCTGATGTAGTGAGTACACCGGAGGGAAGAAAACTCAATACCATTGGTAAAAAATGGAGTGATCTGCAGGCCAGGAAATTCCAGTCTAACTCACAGCCTTTTTATGTATTGCTCGATCCCAAAACAGAAGCACTACTGGCACAACCACAGGGTGCAGATTATGAAATAGCCAATTATAAAAAATTCTTGACAAGCGGATTAAACGCTTTTCATAGTAAATAAAACATACTGGTCATTGTAGAAGTGTGACCAGCAGTTAGTGATAGTTAAGACGACGATCTGGGCATTGCCGGATGGCATGCCCATTTTTACCACCAAATGTGTGTGAGAAGAACTTTATGTTCAATTAGAAGACTTCGCCGAAAAAGGTAATCAGGGACTACCATGGAATGATGAAGAAGATGAATTGCTTACAGAACGTTTCAAAGAAGGCACCAAGATTATCCAACTTGCCAAACTACACTTTAGGACTTATGGAGCCATTAAAGCTAGGTTGATTAAACTTGAACTTACATAGAAAAAACAAAGCCCAGCAGTTTAAAAATTGCTGGGCTTTGTTATGATTCATTTCTCACATGTCACAGATCTGCGCTAGTGAGGTGGCAACTGAATATCGATTTCCATCCTTTTGGCTAAAGGACCATCTTTACTTACTAATAGAGACCAGCCTGGTGTTGAGTCCAGTTCTAACATTGCAACTAATTTATCACGGATAGATATTAATACTTCATCAATATCCATTTCTTTAGACAATTTCCAATTAACTTTAAGTTCTTCACTATCTAAAATAGGTGAAATATTTTCTTTTATAAATCCATCCGGATTCAGAAATGGCATTTTTTCCTTATTATGCCACTCCGGTTCTTTTGGTGTCGGCGCTTGGTTATATAACCAAACCTCCCCTATAATATTGTCACCATGTAATAAGTATGCGTATGCTGCCCTTCCATCATCCTCAAATACTACCGAATAATCATTATTGGCTTCACAAAAAAATTGATCAAAAAATTCTGTCTTCATAATTTATTTTTTTGTGTATCACTATTTCAGTACGGGACAAAGTGAGCTCGCCTTTTTCAACCTGTTGAACAACCTGCAATTTAAAGGCAAAGCTGTAATCGCGCTGACTGCGCCTGATGATCTTTTTGCTGTGTTTTTTCATAATAAGTCAACTTGTGTGTCAACTTATTTTAGGACGGGACATTGAAAATAAAAAAGCCGATCTAACTTAATAAATCGGCCTTTAAGGGTGGAGAATATCGGATTCGAACCGATCACCTCTTCACTGCCAGCGAAGCGCTCTAGCCAAATGAGCTAATCCCCCAATTTTAATATTACTAAATTATTAAATAATCATTCAGTAATTGAAACAAGCTGCCTGCCTGAGCAGCAAAAATAGCAAATACTTTCTCGAATGCAAATCATAATTCATTTTTTAATTAATCTTTAGGTTTAAAAGCAAACATGGCCATTAAACAGATTACCGCAAAAACCGATTGCATAGGATAATTAATGAACAGAAAAAGTACAAATGTGGCAATAAGTAACAGCACAAAAAACATAATGGCCTTAAAAACGGTATCCATATAACACATGGCTACAATAGCTAAAAGATAAAAAGGAATAATAACGGCAGCTATAAACATCACCGAAAATAAATTCCTAATATTAACCGAACATTAAATATCCTTTAGGTTTAATTCCTTAAAAGTTTAGGCTAAATATACGCGCTAACCTCTTTTTTGTTTAATAGCTCCTGATAGGCATCTACAAACTGTGCAACGTTATAACCATCCATCAAAGCATGGTTTACATGTATAGAAACCGACATTATCTTCCTTCCGTTTTCATCCCTAACCTTGCCAAACGATATTTTAGGGCAGCTGTCCTGAAAAGCAAAATTGCGGGCGTGTGATAAGGATGTGAAGTTCAGCCAGGGTAATGCCGAATAGTGGATCACATTTTCGCCTGATGAGGAAGGGATTAAACCCGTGCTGGCCTGCACCTTTTCGATCTCCTTATTGGCTGCTGTTCTAAAATCTTCAAAATCCCTGTAGAAATCCATGTAGCCAAATCCGAATGTGCCATTTGGTCTGTTGATGGTAGCTGCAGCATTCACGCTATCGTATTTCCAAACTTCGCCATCAATAATGCGGTAACTAAAAGGCTCTACCTGATTTGCAGCAACCAGCGATTTGTGCAGATAAAGCAGGAAAAAAGAAACTTGATGTTCTTTTGCTTCTTCGTAGGTAGCAGTACAGTCTACCTCTACGGTTACGCCAAAGAAAGGTTCATCAAAGGCGCTAAAAAATTTAAAATGATCTTTTCTGATCCAGGTGTCTATATCTATTTTTTCTTTCATTCAATTAATTTTGGTAAAACCTCAGATAGACTTTCCATCTGATAAAAATTTACATGTTCAATGGTATGATCGATACTTTCATGTACCCATGTGGTATGGAAGGGGATGTGAACGGCATGTCCGCCAATATTCAGTACGGGTAAAACATCCGATTTTAAGGAGTTGCCCAGCATTAAAAACTCCTCAGGTTTACAATCCAGGTGTTTGATCAGTTTTTGATAATCTTTTTCCTGTTTATCGCTCATAATTTCAATATGGTGAAAATAGTGATCGAGTCCTGATTTGGTGAGTTTGCGCTGTTGATCGAGCAGATCGCCTTTCGTCGCAACCACCAATCTGTATTTTCCGTGCAGGGCTTTAAGTACCTCTTCTACCCCATTAAGCAATTCGACTGGTTTATTGAGCATTTCCTGTCCAAGTGTTATCGCTTTACTAATCACAATAGGGTCTATTTTACCTTCAGTTATCCTTAAAACTGTTTCGATCATACTCAAAACAAAACCTTTAATCCCGTAGCCGTAAAGTGGCAAATTGGCTATCTCAGTTTTGTAAAGTTCGGCCAGAATGCTATGATGAGGCATAAAATCTTCTAAAAGACCTGCAAACTGTTCTTCCGTTTCGCGGAAATATGGTTCGTTTACCCAAAGGGTATCATCAGCATCAAAAGCAATTACGGTAATTTGATTTTTCATTGTTATGCTTACTTTTAATGCGACAAAAGTAACGCAACTAAGACTGCTAAAAAAGGACATTTGTCCTGACTGAAAAATATGCTACGGACCAATCTTACTTTCTTATCCTTTATTGAACGTTTCTGTACTGAAAGTGAAGGAGGAACCATTACACTTAAAAACTTTAAAGCAGGTTATAGATTTATTGAACAGGGAGAAAAAATCAGCAATATCTATATTATTAAAGACGGAATAAGCAAGTGTTTCATCTCTGAGGAAAACGGCAAGGACTTTATTATCGAATTTTTAGGCAAAGGCGAAGTGGTTGGCGAATTAGAAGCTTTAAAAAAGATTGATTGTTTGTGCAACGTAGCCGCGATAAGTGATGTTACAGCCTATGTTATCCCTGACCATTTATTCCTTTCCTTGATTAATAAAAGTAGTGAATTTACTACAATCTTACTCCAGGAACTGTCTACCAGAATTATACAAACCAGTACACGGGCATCCTTCCAACAACTATATACCTTGGAATATGCACTTTTAAAATTGCTCAAACTACAGGCCGATGAACATATCTCCATCTCAAAAGAAGACATGGCTGCCTACCTGGGCATCTCTGTAAGAAGCTTTAACAGAAGCTTAAAGCAGATGATAGATAAAGGTGGTTTTGACACGCCCGAATTTAAAAACATCCTACAGCTAAACAACATGAAAACGCTGCTGGAAAGATTAAAATAGTAAACGTATTTGTGGTATAATTATTGCTCAAGGGCTATTAAAAAAATTAACTGTAACGTTTCAGTGTTTTGACTCGTTTAAGTATTGAAAAATAAAAAAAACGCATCTACCGAAAATAATGCCACACAAAAAAACACATATATAAATGAAAAACTACAACCGCCAATTCACTTTAAGATTTCCGAGTTAATCGATATTGAGGAGCCGAATCTATTTAAAATGGATCACTCTACAATATAATGATATCCTTACTATCATTTAATAAAGCCTATGGCAATTGCCCATTTGCGATAATTGATTTCAGCTAATCTTAATTAAACATGAGTGCTTATATAAACATCTACACCAATTCATTAACAGACGATCTTATCCCAACAATTTTAAAACGTTTAAATGAGCATGAAAATGTTCTGGATATTAACTCCTCTTTTTCATTTAGAAACCCGAATGGAAGCTTGCCAATCGTTTTTAAATGGGACAAACCCAGTTTGGAAATATTTAATGAGAATAACCTAAAACTAAACTTTGGCGTATCCCTTAAATCATTCGACCTTAAGGAATACAAGAAAAAGCTCTTTAAAGACAAAATCATCAAGCAGAGTTTTGTACAAAAGATATTGGGATTATTTAAAAAGAAAAAAAGAAAGGTTGCAAAACCTGTAAAACTGAGCGCAGAGGTTGAAGCTCAGCTTCAAAATTACAACAAAGTATTTTCTTTAAAATATCATTCTGGCGATGTTTTCGAAAACCATTTTGCAACCTTGATTGGTGCAATTATTACCGAGCTAACCAATGGCGTTTGTCATTTTACCCAAGAAAACATGTGGTATGATGCTAAAAATGTATTAAGAGAATCGTTGGTTAACTTATATACGCTTGAAGAACTGCCTAACCACATTAACAAGAATGCGGTAGCTGTTGCCAGTTAAAAACATTTTTAAAGTCAATATTAATCCGCGTTAAACAATAACGGTGATTGATGTTGGCTTTTATTTTTCTTCAGATAAATTTAATCGAGACTATAAAAATCAGATTAAATGGAATATATTCGAACAGATTAACTGCTCGATAAATGAATACATTTGAAGAAACCGGTGGCGTTAGAATAGGCGGCTTTAAGGCAACCTGGCCTTTTGCCACATTAAAAGTAAGCGAATTTAAACTCGAACTTAATGCATCTATCAGGGGCAATTTTGTTTTTAAACGCTCAGATATTATCGCCATTACTCCCCATACTTCTATATTAGGTAGTTCAATCAGGATTACCCACCGAGTTGAAAAATACAATAAAGACATCTTCTTTACCTTTCTGGGAAATGCAGAGGAGCGGATGGCAGAGATCACACAGACGGGTTTTCTTAAAGATACCGAACCTACCCCAAGTTACATTGAGCAAGAGATCAGCCAGCTTCAGGCTCAAACTGGTTTCCCGATTAAAATTCCAGTTGCTGTAGGTATAGTGATAATCTGGAACTTACTCTTCCTATCCGATTTTTTCAACGTATTTTACACCAGAAAAGAGACAGAAATATTTGGTATTGGTGTTGGCTTAGCGCTTGCTTTCGTATTTTTAATCTGCGTATCATTGCTCACTTCAGACGTAGCTAGACAACTGATATTAAAGAATGGTGGTAGTACCGCTGGCATTAAGCCTTTTTTATTTTTCACCGCCTTTATTACATTTATACTATTTATAGCTGGTTTCCTTCCACAATACCTTTCAAACCACTAAACATTTAACAGAAAAAGTTGTTAGTTAAGCTAACAAAAGAGAAGAAGAAGAACTTTCCGAAATGAGAGAATCTTTTTTTAGTTTTATGGCGCAATAAATGCCAATTTATCAATACAACATATCCCAAAATTCTATTTAAAGCAAAAGCATGAATGTAGAAGAAGTTTTTAAGAACAACGAAAAATGGATCGCCGAAAAACTGGCCATCAACCCTGATTATTTTACTGAATTATCGAAAGGTCAAAGCCCTGAGTTTTTGTACATCGGCTGTTCAGATAGTCGCGTTACTGCAGAAGATTTAATGGGTATACAACCAGGGCAGGCTTTTGTGCACCGGAATGTGGCCAATCTGGTAAACAACGTGGATCTGAGCGTAATGACGGTTTTAAATTATGCCGTGCGCCATCTAAAAGTTAACCATATTGTGGTTTGCGGCCATTACAATTGCGGAGGCGTTAAAGCAGCCATGCAGCCTGCAGATTTGGGCATATTAAACCCTTGGTTAAGAAACATCCGCGATGTATACCGCATCCATAAAGATGAACTGAACGCCATTGAAGATGAAAGTCTTCGTTATAACAGATTGGTAGAGCTTAATGTTCAGGAGCAATGTGTAAACCTGTTAAAAACAGCAGCAGTTCAGGAAGCTATTTCTAATCGCGGATTAACCGTTCACGGCTGGGTATTTGATATCCACACCGGTCGCTTAATTGACCTAAAGATTGATTTCGAAAAGATTCTGAAAGATATCAAGGAGATTTATAACCTTTATTAATAGCCGGGCGTTTGGCGCTGAGCGTTTGGAGTGCCAGGTTCATAAAAACGAGACCGGAAGTGTTTAATTCCTAATCTCAAAAGGCTATAAAAATCAGAAGTCAGAAGTGGGCGTTTCTTATACACTCAAACTTCGGACTTCTGACTAAAAACCTCGGACTACCCTATCGTCCCATCCAACCGCCATCAACGGTCAAAATTGTCCCGTGAACATAATCGCTGGCAGGTGATGCCAAAAATAATGTAGGCCCTTTAAAATCTTCTGGTGTTCCCCATCTTCCGGCAGGAATACGCGATAAAATAGAAGTGCTTCTATCCTGATCTTCACGTAAAGCTGAAGTATTATCAGTTGCGATATAACCAGGTGCAATCGCATTTACATTTACGCCTTTTGAAGCCCACTCGTTTGCAAAAGCTTTGGTTAAAGATGCAATTGCACCTTTACTTGCTGCGTAACCAGGAACCGTAATTCCACCCTGGAACGACAGTAAAGATGCCGTAAAAATTACTTTTCCGCTACCTCTGGCAATCATTTCCCTCCCGATTTCGCGGGTTAAAATAAATGGTGCAGTTTGGTTTACTGCAATTACTTCGTCCCAATACTCATCCGAATGTTCAGCAATCGGCTGACGTAAAATAGTTCCGGCATTATTGACCAAAATATCGATAACGGGATGATCGGCCTTTACCTGAGCTGCAAAAGCCAGGGTATTTTCACGTTTACCAAAATCGCACTGGTAAGCATAAAACTTTCTACCCAGTGCTAAAACTTCTTTTTCTATAGTGCTACCTTGTAATTCAAGACTGGCAGAAACACCGATAATATCGGCACCGGCTTCGGCCAAAGCTAAAGCCATTGCTTTTCCTATTCCTCTTTTACAACCGGTAACTAATGCAGTTTTACCTGCTAAATTAAATATGTTAGACATGTTCTTTATTCTATGATGCATTTAAAATCGCTCCATTTCGCTACCGATGAAAAATCAGCGCTGTAGTTGCGATGATGTAGTTTATTTCAATTCGGTGATGGCACAGTGATCCATATCACCATAATCTAAATTCTCGCCTGCCATACCCCAAATAAAGGTATAGTTGCTTGTACCTGCGCCTGAGTGGATTGACCAGTTTGGCGAGATTACCGCCTGATCACTTTGCATCCAGATGTGGCGGGTTTCTTGTGGCTGGCCCATAAAATGGCAAACACTTTGCCCTTTCGGAACTTCGAAATAGAAATAAGCTTCCATCCTCCTATCGTGCGTGTGTGCCGGCATGGTATTCCAAACACTACCCGATTTTAGTTCCGTCATACCCATTTGCAATTGGCAGGTTGGCAAAACGCTGTTCACCAACAACTTATTTATTATTCTATGGTTTGCGGTTTCAGGCGTGCCCAATTCTACAATTTCTGCTTCCGCTTTGCTTACCTTTTTGTTAGGATAAGTATGGTGTGCAGGGGCCGAATTGATGTATAATTTAGCCGCCTCTCCTGGTGTGGCAGATTCAAAAAACACTTCTTTTGTACCCTTACCAATGTATAAAGCCTCTTTATAATCCAATTCGTATTTTTCGCCGTCAGCAGTAACGATTGCTTTTCCACCAACATTGATAATACCCAGTTCCCTACGCTCTAAAAAATAGGTCGCTTTTAAATCATCAGGGTTTGGAAGTGCTATTTTCTGATCAACAGGCATTGCACCCCCAACAATATATCTGTCAAAGTGAGATAAGGTTAGGTTTACCTGGTTGGCCTCAAATACGTTTTCGATCAGGAAATTATCCCGCAAAGCTGCGGTATCCATTTGTTTAACTTCTTTAGGGCTTTGCGCGTAACGGCTTTCGAATTTGTTCATTGGTTAAAAATTGAGTTTTGCGATAAGGCCTGAACCGATATCAGATCCTATCCGCAAATATATTTATACGATACTTATTATTTGTATTAATACTCAACTTTATAATCCTTTTTTATGGTTTCTCCGCTCCAGGCTTTTAAACTGGTCCATGGTGCAGGTGCATCTGTCCAAAATTTATTGTCGGCAGGTAAACCCAAGGTTAAAAAGCCCAGCGTGGCCATGTATAAACTTCCGGTAGAAGTATAGGTATCAGCCACTTCTGGTTGATGACCGTTAAAGCCAAGCACCAACCATCCTTTATCATCAAAATTCTGGTTTCCATCGTATAGTTTATGCATTACCGCGGTTAAGCCGCCACGAACTTGTGATGGTTTTACATATTCTGGCAGTTTTTCCATTAGCGCTGTTTGCGCCAGGGCCTGAAATGCTGCTGTACGGTAAGTAATCGAACGGCCATAGGCAGGATAAGTACCTTCTGGTGAAATAATTCTTTCCAGATATTCAGAATAACGTACCATTCTTTTCAAGGCGATATCATAGTCGGCCTGAGATGCTTTTTTCTTATCGACCAATACCTTTAAAAGATCAACCAGCATGGGATGAATCACATAAGAATTGTAATAATCCATACTAAATTTTTCGCCATCACTGTACCAGCTATCGCCTACATACCATTCCTTCATTTTATTAATTGAGAATTGAACACGGGCAGGATCGTACTGCTCGCCAATGCTCAATAAAAACCCTTCAGTTAAGCCCGAAAACAATAACCAGTTATTATAGGCACCACTTCTGGTGCGTAGCGATTTAAATTCTTCTATAAATCTTTTTTTGGTGATTTCATCAAGCGGCTCCCAGAGTGCTTTTGGCGCCCGAAGAAAGGCATGTGCAACATAAGCAGCATCAACAATAGGCTGATTTTCGGAGCGGTAACTGATATAATCAGGACTTGCAGGATTTACCGAATTGGCCAGCGCTTTTAAAAGCTCGGTACGCATGTTTTTTCTGAGTTTACCTTCTGTAGAGTTGTCATCCGGCAAAGCCAACCACGGTGCTACACCTGCAATGGTACGGCCCAGGGCTTCGAGATACGTAACTTTGGCTACGTTTAAGCCATAGCCCGGGGCTTTTTCTAATGGCATGTTCTTTTTTAAAGTTTCGTTTGCCAAATTATGGATTACTGGATAGGCAATACGGTTTAAGGTTTTAACACAAAAAGCACGGTCTTCGGCACCTGTTGTAGGTTTCTTTTGTGCGTTTGCCAACTGAGAAAATATCAGCAGGGCAGAAAAAATCAGTTTATATTTCATTTTCTTTATATAGGTGAGTATGATGGCTCACTCTGGTTATTTTTAATTATTTGGAGAGCAGGTTTCTGCACTTCGATTCAGGTTTCTTCCCGCTTTCCGTTTTATCCTGATGAAGGATCAGGATGCTCACTCCAATCGGGTCTAGATGGCACGGCAAGCATTACTATTATTGGCAGTCCTTGCACAAGCCCCGGTTCATAAACCCGGTAGTAGCGAGCATCCCGATTATTTTCTATCGGGATAAAGCGAATAACGGGGCTGCTGCCTCAGAAGTACTGCTGAACGTTCATTTCCAGAATAAACAATAGGTTTATATTTCATTTTCTTTATTATGCGAGTTTAACACCAAAGCTCAAGTTATTTTTAATTATTTGGAGAGCAGGTTTCTGCATTTCGATTCAGGTTTCTTCCCGCTTTCCGTTTTACTTCTCCCGATGAAAAATCGGGCTCGTGTTCACTTTAATCGGGTCTAGATGGCACGGCAAGCATTACTATTATCGGTTAAATGCTTAGCGGACAAACATTAATTTTTGGCAGTCCCTGCACAAGCCCCTTTTCATAAACCCGGTAGTAGCGACAGCCTCCGATTCTTCATCGGAGCTATAGCGAATAACGGGACTGCTGTTTCCCAAGCACTACTGAACGCTCGTTTCCAAATAAAAACAAAAATTCAATACCTGCTGACCAGTTCAAAACAGCTATTCCGCTTAGACCTTTATTTAATATTTTCTATAAATACCATTTTTTATACCTGGCCAATGCTTCCAAGTAATAATAATCGGCATAAATTAAAGGTACATCTATTTCGCTGTTTAATGGATAAGCGCCTGTGCTGTGCATCAACAAAAAGCCACCGTTTTCACCTAATTTAGCATGATAAGCACTGCTCGAAAGCGAATAGATCATGGTTTCGGCTGCAGATTTGAATGCTGTTTTTTCGCTTCCTGAAGTGTACTGACCAAGCTCTAACAATGCCGAAGCCATCAGTGCGCCTGCAGAAGCATCGCGTTTGGCAAAGGGAACCCCCTGTGCATCGAAATCCCAAAAAGGTATTTTATCGGCAGGTAAATTTGGATGGTTCAAAATAAAGTGTGCAATGCCTTTGGCCTGCTTTAAATAGGTTTCATCTTTCGTGAAACGGTACATCATGGTATAACCATACAAAGCCCAACCCTGCCCGCGCGACCACGCCGAACAGTCTGCTGCGCCCTGCCACGTTGCCTTCCTAATTACCGCTCCGGTTTGAGGGTTATAATCTACTACATGGAAAGAACTGAAATCTGGACGGAAATGATTTTTTAACGTAGTATTGGCATGGATAACCGAAATTTCTTTATACTTTTTATCTCCTCCATTATCGCTTGCCCAGTTCATCATTTCAAGATTCATCATATTATCTATAATTACCGGGCACTCCCACATTTTGCTTTTGTTCCACGATTGGATAGATTTTACGACAGGGCGGTAACGCGTAGCCAAAGATTCTGCCGAACGCTGAATCACAGCCTTATATTCTGGCTTGCCGGTTAAGCGGTAAGCATTTCCAAAACTACAATACATCATAAAACCCAAATCATGGTTTCCGGTGTAAGTTTGGTTCGGCTCTATTACTTTTAAGGCTGCTTCTGCCTCTCGTTTAATGTTCTGATCTTTAGTTTGTTCATATATGTACCACAAACTGCCCGAATAAAAACCGCTGCACCACCACTTAATATCGTAGTTGATAGATTTACCTTTGTCGAAACTCTGAGGTGTTTTACCATTCGGTATATTTTTAGCGAGTACTTTATATTGGTCAGCGGCGAATTTAAATTCATCGTTAATTAACTGAGCCATTGGCTTCTTGGCGGTTTGGGCAAACGAACCTGCCCCCGTGAGCATGAGTAATGCGGCAATTAAATTGATTTTTTTCATCTGTATATTTGTGTTTTTAAAGGTAATGAAGCGCTTTGCGCAGGAAATATCATATACTGTTTGTTATGTTTTCCGATGCAGCGCATATGATGCTTTCATCGTTCATAATTTGTTTATTCTTTTATTTTAAAACTTGCTGTGGCGCCGGCAAAAGCTCCATCTGGTAAATTACAATCCATACTTTTTGCTTTTGATAAACCCGGAAGTTTAATTTCTACATGTACAGTAGCATGTTCCTGCGCAGGATCTGCAATGTAAAGTACAGGGCTTTTAGCATTCATATCTTTAATGTAAACGGTACAGGCCTGATCGACATGGAGAAACAATCCGTTAACTGATAATGTGCCAGCCTTGTAAAACACAGCCTGCAACATATTTAGACCCACATGTTTTACCGCCTGGATTTCTTCTGTATTCTTCAATACCTGTATCATCGATCGGTTGTATTTTTTTAATGCATTAATGCTGGTTCCCGGCAGTACGATGTACTGATAGCCCGCGTTTTGTGGTGCTGCCCCATGGTTTAACCAGACTTTAAATACATTATGTTTTATTTCTGTTTTGCGCTGAAAATGATTGATGCGGTACCAGTTTCCGGTTTGGGGATTATTGCTGATTTCTAAATTCCCACCCTGGGGAAAAATATACCCAATACTATCATGAAGTGCCCAAACTTCGCTGTCGCCCTTAGCTTGCATTCCATTTGATGAAATTATATCCCCCCTAGACCAAGCTTGATTAATGGTTGTGGTAATATTTTCTTTCGAATCGCTCCTAATCCCAGCACCTAAACAAACCACTTCCTGGTCGAAAAAGAACCATGCTTTTTTTGCTTGAACACTATCGTAGTTTAAATCGTAACATGAAACGCCATAAATACCATCACTAACGCCCCCCACAAATTTGGTGGTACCCGGAATTCCCCATTCCTTTAATACTGTTGCTCCATTATCATCAGGATAATCTCTACTGGTAGTTCCAGGGATTTTATCCCATTCCCAAACGGGCATCAGGTTGGCATATTCCGATCCGCTACGCTGGATATTGGTTGCGCCATCGGGGAGAAATTTCCCCAATATGTTTTCATTGTTACCGCGTTCTGTCCGTAAAGTTCTCGTTGATGCCGTTTGCACACTAAAGGTATAAGCGGGGCGAAGGTGCAGGGTATATCCGCTTTTCCAATATTGGTTGTGTGCAGCTACAACACCATAACTGGCAGGTTTTTTACCAGATGTTCTTAATGTTGAAGCATTCCAGTACGCCGCATTTTCGGGATCGAAAAGTTTAATTTTATTTACCATACCGCCCAGCCCGCTGCTCAAAGAGTCTTTGCGGCTAATCCCTCGTCCACGCACATTAAAATCGTAAAACGATCCTCTTATGGTTTTTAAGAAAGTATTTTTAAGGTAATTGACCAAAATAGCCAACTGATCTTTCGGCAAGGCATATTGTGTTCCACGCAAATAGAAAGCTGCATTTATCGAATTTCCGGCAAACACCCTTCCATAACTGGCAATCGCCTGCTGTTTTCCATGTTGATAATAACTACCGTCTACCTGAACACCTTCCTTACCATCAGTTATGGCAATAGGTTCGAACAGGTACTTTGCAGCAGAATCGAGCGTTGCCTTGTTCTGTGTTAGGCAAGCACGATATAAATAATGTAATGCTTCATCAGAAGTGTTGGCACCGTCGCCAGTCTTTAATTTTCTGATAATCCTTTTGATCAACGCATTTTCTAGCGTTGCAGGAAGCCCGGTTTTGGCATTGCGCATCAAAATTAAGGTTTGCCCAATCGCCTGAGGATAAAAAATATCATTGTACCACCAATTCTTGTTCTTCGGGTTTTTATCCAGCCAGTTCTGTAAAGACCTCACAATAGCAGCGTGTAGTTCGCTATCGTTATAAAGTTTATTCGATGGGCGGATATAAGCGGTCGCCATATCTTTGATCCGTTTTAAAGGATCGTACTGCACATCGGCATAATTGATATCTGCCCAGCTTCCATCTGCATTTAGATTTTTAAAATGTTTGCCCACCTCTTCGGCCAATGGTTTATCTTTAACAAAAGTCTGCAAATCGTTATTAATGCGTTGCAGAATAACATTAAAAGGTTCGTTTTGGGCATTTGCCGATATACCCATCAGCATTAGCCCTCCAAGCAGGAGTCCAAATCTAATTTTTTGGTGAACCTTTATTTTGTCGTTTGTTTTTTTATTTATGGCAAACATGTTTATTTTTTATTAAAGCAAACCGGTTTAGGTATTCGCAATAAAGAATTGACAAAAGGCAATTCAATTTCATTTTTTCGCTTCATTTCATTTAAAAAAGCCACCAAGCTAGGCAAGGCGGCCCCAAACTAACGATACTAACCATTTTTTTATCAGATCGAACCGATTTTTCTTTATTTTCTACCAGCCTGGATTTCAATTCGAACTTGTCACGTTGTCTACGAAGAGCTTGTTGAAACGCTTTGGGGCATTTAAACAGGTCTTTCGACAGGCTATCATTGACAGAATCCAGTAGAAAGTCGTCATCTCGACCGAAGCACCGCGGAGTGTTCCAAAGGAACTCCTTCGGAGGAGAGATCTTTTAATTGTGTGTTATTGAAATCAAATTAAAGATTTTGCTTCGCAGAGCCTTCGGGTTCTCCACTGCGGTCGAAATGACGATACTTCTAAGGGACTCAACTCTTTAAAATTCTCCTGTCGTTAATATTGATTTTTACACAACAAATTACCATTCAGGGTGACAATTCTATATTTATGATACAGCCTCTAAAACTAATCCTACCAAAAGATCTAATATACCCAACCTGGCGTTCGAACCAAACTAGGATTTCTTTCAACCTCTACTGCTGGTACTGGCCAGGTGTATAAATAATCACCTTTAAAAGAGTAAGCGTTAACCACTTTACCCCAGATTTGTTTTGTACCATTTCCTGAATAGAACACTTTATCTTTCCAGCTTTTCCATCTCATTTCATCAAAAAAGTTAATACCTTCATTAGGGAATTCAACTCTTCTTTCATTGCGGATACGTTCTCTTAGATCGCTTTGACTGGATACAAATGTTGGCAATCCAGCATTTGCATTTTGAAGTAAAGCTATGCCAGCACGCGTTCTTACTTCATTTACTTTGGCAATTGCTTCAGCAGTCATGCCTTGTTCATTTAGCGCCTCAGCCCACATCAATAGTATATCAGCATATCTGATTAATACAAAATCAGTTGGTCCGTAGTCTCTTCCCGGTGTTTCAGTTGTCCCTTCGTAAACATATTTCCGGTACAGGTAATAAAATAAACTTTGTGTATCAGTACGCAAATCGCCATTTACTGCGGCTTCAGAACGATAAGGCCATCTCGAAGTTACCGTAGCATTTGCACCACTAAAAACACCTAAATAAGTAGAATATGGCGTAATTACATTGGCAGCTAATCGCGGGTCGCGGTTAGCATAAGCCTGAATAATTCTTGCTTCATTACCAGTTGGTAAATATAAACTCATTTTTGCACCTCTAGTTGTAGCAGCAGCAATTTCTGGCGTTGTTAAATTATTTCTTAGAAAGTAAACTTCTCTTTCGGCCACACTTAATGAAGAATATCCCGGTAAAACTGCATCCCAGTTAAATTTAGATCCATCTGCATTTTCATAAAGATCAACCAGGTTTGGCGAAACATGATAAGTATTCCAGCAAGAACCAAAAGATGAACGGGTACCACAATAGAATTGAGTAGCAGAACCAAAACCGGTAACACCTATGTTCTGGATAGAAAAAATCATTTCGTTAGATTGCTCGTTAGCGGTTTTAAATAATGCACTATAACCGCCCGTAAACAAACCATAACCGGCATCCTTCACCTTCTGAAAATCGGCTGCTGCTAAATCCCATTTCTGGGTGTACACATAGGCTTTACCACGCAAAGCATATGCTGCGCCTTTGGTGATGTGTCCATAATTTGCATTTCCACTAGGGTAACGATCAGGAAGATTTGGTTCTGCAATAACAGCCGTTAAATCGCTAATTACCTGTGCCCAAACTTCTGCTTCTGTATTTTGCGTTTTATTGGCTTCTTCAGGAAGAAAAGGCTCTAAATAAATAGGTACACCTTTATATAACTGATTAAGTCTTAGATAAAAATAAGCCCTTAAAAACTTGGCTTCTGCAATATACCTGGCTTTTTTTTCAGGCGATGAAGGCGATTTTAATGGAATGAATTTAATGGCTCCATTTGCTCGCTGAACACCTTCATAAAGGTTTCTCCAATGATCGCTAAAATAAGAATTACCTGGCGTTATCGTTCCCGACAGTAAGGATTCAGCTCCAGAAGTTTGCCCGGTAAAACCTAAACAATCCATTTGGTAAAGGTCTAAACCAGATGCACCACCGGTAGACCATCCATATCGTAGTTGTGAATAAACACCTGCCATACCCTGATCGGTTAAATTATCAGTAGTCCACATCATTTCTGACCCTACTTGCGATGGAGGTGTAGTGTTTAAAAAATCCTTTTTACAACCTGTAAATACAGCAATCGTAAATATTATAGTTAAAATCTTTTTCATTTTGTGTCCGTTAAAAAGTAACATTTAAGCCTAAAGAATACTGGCGCATAGTTGGATAAGATACACCTGCACCAATTTCAGGATCTAAGCCCGGGTAATTGGTAATGGTAAACAGGTTTTCTCCCGATAGGAAAAATCTTGCTCTGCTCATGGCCGCTTTTTTAGAAATTTTTTCTGGCAGTGTATAGCCGATCTGTAGGTTTTTTAGCTTTAAATAAGAAGCGTTATACAGGTAAAAATCACTCGCTACTCCTGCGTTTTGCTGATCGTTGGTATTTTTTAATCTCGGGAAACGAGCATTAATGTTATTAGCCGGATCATTAGGGTTTGCATCGTTATAATAATAATGATCGTTTGCAATTAAAGTACTCACTGCATTACCTAAAGATACTATAGAGTTGTTATAACCGGTAGCATTCCAGTAATACCACATACCTGCACTACCCGACCATAGCATAGAAAAATCTATGTTTTTGTACGATAAATTCACGTTAAAGCCATAGTTAAATCTTGGTGTAGCAGATTTATTCATAAACTGCCTATCAAAGTCGCCGCCGTAAATTCCATCGGCATTATTATCGGCATAAATTAAATCACCATAATAAATTTTGCCTTTACCTACGCCACCGGTTGGCTGGAAAGAATATCCTGCAGCAATCATCGCGTTTAGCCAATCCATATCAGCCGGAGTACGAATCATACCATCCTTAGGCCCACCGCTTACATTAACCTTACCATCAGTAAAATAATTTCCATCGCCTTTATAAACAGTTTGCAGGTAGTATTCCTTAAATTCATGGCCATCTAAAATACGGTCGGTACTACCGCTCGAAATTTTACCAATGTTTGAAGCATATACCCTGTTTCCTAATGCATCGGTTGTATAACCTTCATTTATTGGACCTAAATATGTTTTAATCCGGTTAAAATTATAGGCAAAGTTACCCGATACGCCGTATTTAAAATCACCGATTTTATTGTTATAACCTAAAGTAACCTCTAAGCCTTTGTTAGACATTTCTGCAATATTTTTAGTTGCCGCTGTAGCAGTTCCTGATGCTAATGGAATAGTTGGTGTAAATAAAATTTTGGAAGTGTATTTGTTATACAAGTCAATTTCAAAATTCATTTTACCATGAAACAAATTACCGTCTAAACCAATATTGCTGGTTGTGGTAGCTTCCCAAACCAAAAATGGATTAGGAAACTTGCCTGCTACTAAGCCACTGGCTGCCGCACCATTAAACGAATAGTTTACACCATTGTAAAGCGCCTGATAATCATAGTTACCTAAAGCAGGATCAGTATTCATTACGTTGTTACCCGTTTTACCCCACGATGCGCGAAGTTTCAGGTTGCCTATATAATCGTTCAAGCCGCTCATAAAAGATTCCTGAGAAATACGCCATCCCGCAGAGAAAGCCGGGAAGAATCCCCAGCGATAATCTGGAGCAAATTTTGAAGAACCATCATATCTAAACACCCCTTCAAAAAGGTATTTGCTTTTGTAAGCATAATTTAAACGCCCATAAACTGAACGTATAGCATAATCGTACTCCCCACCCAAAGCCTTTGTTACTGCGGTAGCAGAACCTAATGTAGTAATGGATTCATCATACAAACCTTTTGCTGTTGTCTCAGTATTATAATAGTTATAGTAGTTTTGGTTGTAGCCAGCTAATGCACTAATATCATGGTTTTTAGCAATGGTGGTGCTGTATTTTAAAATATTATCTACCGTTATGCCATAGTTTTTATTAAAACCGTAAATTGTAGTTAACTGATCGGCTGTGGTTTTAGCTACTTTTAATGTATTGGTAGCAAAATTCCATTTTTCGGAAGTAATGGCATGGTTATTAAACTCTCTCTGGCGAGTTTGATAATTAAAACGGGTTTCAAAATCTAAACCTTTTAAAATATCAAATCGTGCAAAAACAGTTGTATTAATGCGGGTTTCGTTATCGGCACCACCTGTACCATATAAGTATTGGGTAATGTTATTTGCGGTTGATGATTCTTCAGCAGCCGCAGGAAAACCAAATTTACCATCCCACACCGGATATACACCCGGTGTAGTTTGACGCAAAAAGTTAAACGCATTATCGGTATTAGCTAAACCATAGGTTTGATAAGAAGCAAAAGTTTGTGTACCTAATGTTAAAAATTTAGCCACTTTCGATTCTAAGTTGATCCGCAAATTGTATTTATCAGAACCGGTATTTGCCATTGTACCCGGATTATTAAGGTATAGCGCCGATAATAAAAACTTAGTATTTTCAGATCCTCCGTTTAATGAAAGACTATGTTGTTGGGTAACATTGTTTTCAAAAATAGCATCGCCCCAGTTTGTATTTGGGTAAGCAATGTAATTTGGTACACCCTGTGCAGTAAGGCCGTCAGGATTGGCATTTGCAGCTGTCCATTGTGCTATAGTTGCATCCGTATAAATAGGTGTTTGGCCTAAATTACGATAACCCTCGTTAACCAAATTCATATGGGCAACATAATCAGAAATAAAAGTTGGCAAATTTGCAGGCCTTGCAATTGATGCTAAACCAGCATAGCTTATTACTGTTTTTCCGCTTGTACCTCTTTTTGTGGTAATTAAAATAACACCGTTTGCAGCTAATGAACCATAAATAGATGAGGCAGCGGCATCTTTCAATACCGAAACACTTTCAACATCGTTAGGGTTTACGGCATCAATACTGCCAATAACTCCATCAATTACTACTAATGGATTATTACTATTAATTGTTCCTGTACCACGAATTCTAAGCGTTGCGCCATCAGACCCCGGCTTTCCAGACGATTGGCGAACATATACACCCGAACTTAAACCACCAAGAGAAGATGATAAATTGGTTACAGGCCTGTTTTCGATTGATTTGGCACTAATGGTAGATACAGAGCCAATTACATTAACCTTTTTTTGCACACCGTATGCGACCACAACTACATCATTTAAGCTGTTGTTTTGCTCCTGCAGCGTAACATTTAAAGTTGCAGCCTTACCCGCCAATACTTCTTTGGTGTCGTAACCAATATAGCTAAATATTAATGTGTTTTGGGCCGATGGCACAGCAATAGTGTATTTACCATCACCTCCGGTTACCGTTGTTGTAGAAGTACCTTTTACAGTAACGCTTACTCCGGGCATTGTTCCCCCCTGAGCATCTTTTACTGTTCCAGAAATTTTTATAGATTGAGCAAAGGCCGTAAATGCCGTAAAACTCAAAAGCATAATTAGCGAGCATAGTTTTACCGGGTAGTAAAAACGGCTCAGTTTTGCTTCTCCAATTTTGAGATGTTTGTAAAGTTTATCCATTTTTTGTTTAGTTGATTAACATTGGTTTTCTTAATCGCAAAAAATTATGAGCATAACCTGCGGCTACCACCAGGTAGAACTATTCTGGCTACAATGAAAAGGATGTCGGCTTAAACGGTTTGGTTTTGCTTTAATATTTGGTTATTCAAAATTGTTGCTTTGAAGTCAAACTGAGGGGATAAAATCCTAAACAAATAGGTATAAAATCCTAAATAAAAGCAGAAAAAAGCATTAAACAGGGCAAATGAGCAGATAAAGTATTAAAATTGCCTCACCGAACGTATTTGATTTTTATAATAGAAACATTTTGTACTTTTAATCAGGTAAAAGCTAACCATCCCTCACTTTGTGCCCACATGAAATACCTGCTAACAATTAATTTAGTATTTTTTATTATTGTAAGTAACGCTCAAAACAAATATGCTTTTAAACACCTCAATGTAGAAAATGGACTCACACAAAGTTCGGTATTGTCTATCGCCCAAGATAGCAGAGGCTTTATGTGGTTTGGCACCCGGTTTGGGTTAAACAAATACGATTCTAAATCTTTCAAGGTATATTATCACGAAGATAATAATAAGAAAAGCCTGAGCAATGCAGCCTTTCTCTCGTCTATTTTGGCACTAAAAGATGGAACATTATTAATTGGTACCCAAGACGGGCTGAATAGATATAATGAAGCGAATGATAACTTCGATTGTTACAGGCACAATGAGAAAGATCCCAACAGCATTAGTAGTACTGTTGTAAGGTGCATCTTTCAGGATAAAAAGAACCGTGTTTGGACTGGTACGGATAATGGCTTAAACCTGCTAAACACCAACGGAAATTATAAGTTTAAACGCTTTTTGTACGGACAAAAGCAACGCCAAGAAATTTATGCCATTACGGAAGACCATAATGGAACCTTATGGCTAAGTGCCACTTATGGCTTAATGAATATGAGCTTTAAAGAAGGGAAAATACACTTTAAGTATTTTAAAGACTTTAGCGAAGAACTTAACAAGGCTATCGACAACCACATTACTTCGATGGTTGAAGACCGTGAAAATAATTTATGGATCGGCACCAAACAAACCGGGGTAAGCAAGTTAAACCTCAGTACAGAAGCCATTACCACCTACCGATATTCCAGTCTTAACAAAGAGGGCATTAGCAGTAATAATGTCCGCAAAATTCTGATGGATCAGGAAGGTCAATTGTGGATCGGGACATTACATGGCATTAATATTTACAACCCTACTACCAAAAATTTCAGTTCCTTACATAATATTCCCGAAGATCCCGCTAGCCTAAGTCAAAACTCTGTTTACGATATTTATCAGGATCGACAAGGTATCATTTGGGTGGGTACTTATTACGGCGCCATCAACATGGTTTACCCAAATTATACGCCTTTTAAGGTTTATCGAAGCACTACCGCAGCAAATGGCTTAAGCAGTAACGTAGTCAGCTCGATCATGGAAGATCAGCACCAAAACCTTTGGATCGGTACTGAAGGAGAAGGACTAAATTATTACGACAGGAAAAACAATATTTTTACCCGATATAAAAATAACCCCAACGATCCTAAAAGCTTAAGTGCAAACCTGGTAAAATCGATTATACGGGATAGAAAAAACAGAGTTTGGATTGGAACCCATTATGGTGGATTAAATCTTTTTCAGCCAGAAACCAAAAATTTTGTCAGATATACCAGTCGAAAAAACGATACTTTATCTATTAGTAATGATGAAATTACAGCCGTTTTTGAAGATAGTTATGGACGCTTTTGGGTAGGCACCAACGGCGGCTTAAATAGCTTTAATAGCACCACCGGTAAATTTATCCGCAATCGGATAAACGGCTTAACCGATGCGGTATATTACATTTTTGAAGATGCCAAACGAAACCTGTGGGTAGCTACCAACTCAGGGCTTTACGAGCTGAAAAAAGATAGCCAGCAATTTGTAAGCCGTGTTGCTGCCGATCCGGGAATTTTAACGTATAACGAAATCACTTGTTTAACTGCCGATAAAGAAGGGCATTTGCTCGTGGGTACCTCGCGTAATGGCTTATTTAAGCTCAATCCCGATCGACATAGCTATATCAGAATAACCACTTTAGATGGTTTAACCAGTAATAACATCATGGGCATACTGGAAGATGATTTTAACAACCTATGGATAACTACAAACAAAGGTTTATGCAAATACAACCCCAGGCAGAAAACTTTTAAAACCTACAACATTAAAGATGGGCTGCCAGGCAACGAATTTAATTACAAATCATTTTTGAAAGACAGTAAAGGTGCCTTTTTCTTTGGTGGATTAAGTGGGATGGTGAGCTTTTTCCCTAACGAAATCAAAGAGAATAAAAATACACCACCAATTATTTTTACAGGATTAAAATTGTTTAATAAACCTATAGCCCTGAATACCGACGATGGTTTACTTAAACAGAACATCAGCACCATTAAATCAATTACCTTCAAGTCTGACCAGAATGTATTTTCTATTGATTTTACCCTACTTAACTTTATAAAATCTGATAAAAACCATTATGCCTATAAACTAGACGGTTTTGAAAAAAACTGGAACTATGTAGATATCCCATCGGCAAGCTATACTAACCTATCGCCAGGAAACTACACCCTGATGGTGAAGGGAAGTAATAATGACGGCCTTTGGACCAACAAAACCAGCACATTGGCTATTGAGATTTTGCCACCATTTTATAAAACCTGGTGGGCCTATCTGTTTTACTTTTGTGCCTTTGCAGCCGTTTCTATTGTATTTATACGCTATTTGTTAATAAAAGCCGTACTTAAAAAAGAAAAAGAGATTAACGAGCACAAGCTCGAGTTTTTCACTAATATCTCTCACGAAATACGTACACCTTTAACCCTGATTGTTGGCCCCTTAGATAAATTGATCGAAAACGCAAAAGATGATCCTGCCCTGAACCGGGATCTGCAACCTATAAAAAATAATGCCGACCGTTTAATGAACCTGGTTACCGAACTGCTCGATTTTAGAAAGGCAGAAAGCGGAAAAATGGCACTACATGTAAGTCCTGGCGATGTGGTAAAATTCTGCAGGGAAATATTTCTGGCTTTTCAGAACATGGCCATTGCTAAAAACATCGATTACCAGTTTGAAACCGCACAAACAGAAATTGAGCTTTATTTTGATAAGGTCCAGATGGAAAAAGTGATGTTTAATCTACTCTCCAATGCCTTTAAGTTTACGCCCGTAAACGGAAAAATCAGCTTAAAAATAGAGGTTGAAAAACAATTGGTTAATATTAAGATCTGCGACAACGGTAAGGGCATTCCATTAGAAAACCAACCCAGTTTATTCACCAATTTTTATCAGGCCAATGCCACAACAACTATTGGTACCGGTTTGGGCTTATCATTCTCTAAAAGTATTGTAGAATTGCATCATGGACAGATCAGCTTCGAAAGCATACCTAAAAACGATAAAGCCTTTGGCAATACCGCTTTCACAGTAAGTTTAAAAATAGGGAAGGCACATTTTAATCCATCAGATTTTATAGCTGATTATGTTTATTACGATGATGCGGCAAACTATAATATGCCCACGTTGCAAGAAACAGCAACATTAACAGAAGAACTTGCCGAAGCAGCACCAACAGTAGAAAAAGAGAAACGCAGCATCTTACTCGTAGAAGATAATGAAGATGTAAGAACCTTTATTAAACAGGCTTTAAGCCCCACATACCAGATTTACGAGCGCGAAAATGGAGCTACCGGGCTAGAATGTGCATTAGAACTGATTCCGGATCTAATTATCAGCGATGTAATGATGCCCGTGATGGATGGCTTAGAATTATGCCGAAAACTTAAAACCGATGAACGGACCAGCCATATCCCTGTCGTTTTATTAACGGCAAGATCGGCTTACGTACACCAGGTAAGCGGTTTCGAAAACGGCGCCGATGCTTATATCATGAAGCCATTTAACCTAAAAATATTGGAGCTGAACATCCAGAACCTGTTAAAGGCCAGAGAAACCATTAAACAAAAGTTTGCACAGGTAATTACGCTCGAGCCTAAAAACATGGTGATTAACACCACAGAGCAAAACTTTTTGAATAAAATTATCCAGATTATCGAAGACCGGATTGCCGATCCCGATTTTGATGTACCCACCCTATCTTCAGAAATTGGCATGAGCCAACCTGTACTCTACAAAAAAATAAGGGCATTGACCGACCTTTCGGTAAACGACTTTATTAAATCGTTGCGGATAAAAAGAGCAGCCCAATTACTCAAGCAAGGTACCGGAAATATTGCCGAAATTGCCTATGCAGTAGGTTTCAGCGACCGGAAATATTTCAGCTCGGAGTTTAAAAAACATTTCGGCAAAACCCCGAGTGAGTTTATGAGTAATGATTAGTTGCAAACCTTTTAGTATCCTTACCTATTAGTTTTATTATCATTACCTAAAACGAGCTTATCGCTTTGATATTCGCGATCAATTTATTTCAGTCGTCATCTGTTACAAACCAGATACTTATTGGCTTACACAGCACAATGTTCTTTTTTTTGAATTTATTTACATTTGGAAAAAGGGTTTCCCACTCTCTTAAAAGAGCATGTTGATTACTGATATATTGATCATTTAAATTTAACGCCATCACAGGTATATTAACAACACTATTTTTATAGCGACTAAAAAATGCTTTTTCAGAAATAACTGATTTTCTTATTTGGTTTATATCCATTGCATCCCCTAATTCAGCATTTTCGATTTTCGAGAAATAAATAGAATCTATTTTCCCTATTTTATTCACCGATATACTTATAGAAAATATAAAGGCCTTTTTTATTGCGGGATTATTTACATAGCTATTTTTGAAACCAATGCCGAGCTTTAGGTTCTGTTTTGATAAGTCAACAATTTGTGCATTACAAATTTGAGCTATTACTAAACTTATTAATAAACCAATTATTTTATTTTTTTTCATCGTTATTTAACTAATCTTAATTGCAGTAAGTTCCTAGTTTGTCGTATCTTTCCTTATCACTATACTTCATTAACGTTTCGCCTATTAATGTCTTATTTGCTTCACTCAATAGATCAAAAAAAGAAGTTTGTTTTAAGCCACCCCACGATAAAGCCCAGGCATCTGCATCTGATAAACCGGAGAACACACTTTTAAGCGCAGCTGTTAGTTTATTAACATAATTCTGTGCCATATATTCGTGTTGAGGTGGGATAAGTATTTTACCTTGGTCATTTTCAGGAAATAATTTTCGTAATTCTGCATGTACAATCTCGTGATAAATAGTAGCCACTGCATACTGCTCCGATCTTATGGCAAATGCATCAGTGTTAAATGTTATAGTCGAAGTCATTATACTTGTTATTGGATCCAAGCCCGTACTAGTTTTAGCGTCTTTAGCTGTGCTGTTAAATGTCTCATCTTTAAATACTACGTTATAGTTTTGGTTACTTCCAAAAGTATTATAAAACAGTGTCTTTATTTCATTAACAACATCTTTTGATAAAGCTTTTGTAAGCGCACTTTTAATACAAATGTTTTTAACACTATCAACTATAATCCTTTGATTATTATTACTGGCATCTCCCCCAGATCTAACCAATCTCATCAACGCTCCATCTGGCACATCCCCTTCCATTTCCAACATGGCCAGCGCACCGCATCTTCTTCCCATAAATGCAATAGCCGTAACCTGTTCGTTAGCAGTGTAGCACATAAAAAAATCGGTACAACCTGGCAGTGGTAAATCATGAGGTGCTCCAGGTGCAGCATAATAATCAGCATAAGTAAGTTCGCTAACAAGTACAGACACCTTATTCCTAATTTTGAAGTTTTTTGTACTGGCTTGTAATTCGGGCTTAGCAATGAGCGCATTATTTAAAATGAAGTGCTTACGCAATAACTTTCCTTCCATATTATAAAGTAAAAAGTTCCCGGTTAATGATCTAACATCACTTTCTTCATCAAGAAAACCTGCTTGAACCTCAATGGGCAACACCTCTTTTTCAGGCATATAATACATTACGCTGCCTGTAATTGCTCCCGCATCATCTTTATAAATATAAAGGTTATTGTAGGTTATGGTTTTACCATTGTAATTTAAACTGGGTAGTGGCACGATAAAAACGGAACCTTTAGCGCCCACAACTTGTTACGCTACATTCCAATCAAAATTGAATGCGGTCGCATTTTTCTGTTGCGATAACCACAGTTTGGCCTCTTCTATTTTTATGTCGTTTGAATTTCGCTTTGGCTCCTTTTTACAAGAATGAAGAATAAATATTGTGCTAATTAAAAGTGCTAAAGCAAGTGAATACTCCTTTAGAATGGCATAGTTTTTTTTCATTTGTTAATTTAGATTTCATTTAATCAATAAGTGAGAGATGATATAAAGCACAAATATATACGCAAAGTGAAGAATTACAAATAAATAAGATAAAAAAATAGCAGTAATAAGCAAAACACATAGAATTAAATAGTGTATTAACCATCAATACGCCGATTACCAGCTCATCAGTCATTTTATCGATTACGGTTAACCAACACACATCTCGGCAACCTGCTGATCGAAATGATTGTTCATAATGCCCTGATAAACCTGTTCTGCAACACGATACAATAAATCTATTTTTTCAAACAGTCGCATCACATCCGGCTCACTGATCGTGTAATTGTTTTCATACCGAACGGCCAGGTAGGCTTCATCGAGCAAGTGCAACAGGCAAAGCTCTTCTTCATTATCATTAAAAAGCTCGGAAAGCGGTTTTACATAAGCTTTAATATACAATTGATGGGTACTGATGCGGTGCGTTTTTTTATCCTTCCCCATCACCAAAATTTCAATGGCCCGGTACATTAAATCGAAAACCTGGTGCAGCATAAAAGCACAATGCTCGAAATTTTGTTGTTTAAAATAGAAATTGGCTCCCGACAAAAATTTGTTGGCCTTATTGGTTTCGTGTTGATAGGTCCTGCTCACACGGTCTGCAATGAGCTTAGGTGCCCCACATTCAAGAAAATTTCCAGATTTACTAAATAAACAATTTTGAGCTGCAGTGGCATAGTAAAAAAACAAACTGCCCGCTAGCAAGGCCCGCTCAACTTCGTGCACATGAAAAACCCGATAACTAAATTCCATTTGCTCATTAAATACAATATTTAATACCGGTGTTAATTCGTTTAAAATACGCACATGTTTAAACGAAACCATAATCAGCATTTCTTGCACCGCTTTACCTGCAAAAAAATTGTCATGGAGATAAATATATTGAATGGGTACCGCAGCTGTAATGCACTTTAATAAGCGCATTACGGTTTCTTCTTTTATGGCACTATGGCTAATGTTTAAGCATTTATTCCGCATAATATCGCCTTTCATCTTTAATATCATCACTTAGTGAAGGATTCCCGATCATCAGAAAGAAAGCTTCCATGATCATCAGCATGGTTTCATACTGCTCAAATAAAAATTCTTTATCCATCAGTTTAATGCTGCTCCCGGTACTAAATGCGGCATACAACCACTCTAAAAGGCCTAAACGCAGTTGTTTAATTTTTTCAGGAACGAAAAAAGACGCTACAAAGCGATAAGGATTTTCGATATGTTCGGCTGGTAATGTATTTACTTCACAAAGGCCTTTGTTGTACACTTCGCTTGTAATAAAACGATCCTTAGTAATTAAGCCTTCAGGCAAGGCTTCCTGATAAATCAGTTTTTTTGTTGCAATTAAATAACCTGCGTTAAGCAATTTCGTAAACTGGTTATAGAGGAAAAAATAATCGGCAACATCACTTACACGGTGATCTTCTGATAAGGCTATTTTATACCATTTTTTCAGGTATGTTTTATGCCCTGCAAGGTTATCCAAACTAAAGAAAAATTCAATTGCCTTAAATGGATCATCAAATAATTCCTGATCGAAAGCCAAAGGCGATGTACTTTCGAACATGGCCATATTGTAATAGCGATCGATGCTTTTAAAACTATTTTTAGTGACGAGCCTTTCGTGGATGAGCCAACAGGCCTCCAGCATTTTCATGGTATTCTCGTAAAACGCGGCAACATACTGATCCCAATCCAGATCGAGCTTATTTTCCAATCCGGCCAGTAACCACTCCTTGTAAACAATCTTATAGGTATCTGATTCAAAGAAGATAAAAATATCTAAAAAAGTAAATTTCGGGTTTTTCATCTCGCCCTTGCTCAACAACTTCGGACAATAATCTAGCACAACCGATTCGCGTTCCAAATTACATTCATCAAGCTCAATCGCTTTTACAAATGCAGTATCAGCTTCAATCCGGTTAAAAATTAAATCCGAATAATCAAACAGCGGCACCAGTTTTTCATAAAAACCCAATAGTTTTGCAGGATGCTTTTGCGGCGAATAATCGAATTCGTTTTGAGATGGGTTTACCCAGTTTTTTAAAAAATTTAAATGATGGCCTACACCATCTGATAAAAAAAAGTTTTCAATGGCATCAATAAAAGCCATAGTTTCTTTTTTAAAATTTAAGTTCCCTTCCATAGCGTATAGTTTTAAATTATTATCTTAGCAACACTAACAAATTTAGCAAAACAACAACAGAAATTCTAACTTATAATAGAATTTCTTTCAACATAAGCGCAAATGACTGAAAATCAGAGATTAAAATTATTAATGGATTTATTGAATTTCAAGACTCAAAAAGCTTTTGCGGATGCATTGAATATTCAGCCCGGCTCCTTGTCTGATATAATGAGAGGGAAAGATGGCTTAAGAGTATCAAACGCCATTAAAGATAAACTCGAACTTAAATTCGATGTAAATTTAACATGGCTTGAAAACGGAACAGGCGAACCGTTTTTTAAAAAGAAACGAGCTGTTGGTGAAAGCAAAGAGGGTGTTCCTTATTTTGATATGAGCCTATCGGATGCTAAAGAGCTCTTAGTAGAAGAACAACGGGCAGAATACCTGGTAAATTACCTCCCTTTTAACGATTGTACGGCCTATTTACCGGTTTATGGCGATAGCATGTACCCTAAATATGCCGCAGGCGAAATTATAGCGATAAAAGAAATTACCAATTACGAAATTCTACAGTGGGGCGAAGCTTATGTGGTGATGACGGATGCAGATAGCAACAGTTTGCGTACCATAAAACTAATTTTTCAGCACGCCGATAATACCAAACTAATCCTTCGTTCTTCAAATCCAAATTTTAAAGGCGATACCGTAATCCGCAAGAAAAACATCCAGGCGCTTTACATTATCAAAGGAAAAATTACACGGAATGTTATTTAATGATATGGGTTAATCGGTTAACTGTCTAAATTAGTTAACTGTAAACTGCCAACTGGATTCTGGATTTCATCTTAAATCAGCGGGAGTATAAAAAGGGTTCCCGCAGGAATCGTAATGCCTTAGTAGGTTTTTATGTCGCATTAAGATTCCCGCATGCGCGGGAATGACGACCGCTCTTTAGCATCTGCGTGATCACCTTTTTATCAGCGGAAGTGAATAAAAAAGGTTCCCGCAGATCAGCAGATTTTCGCAGATTTAAAAAGCTATATGGAAGTTAATTTATAACAATTGTCATCCTGCGGGATAATTATTGCGATGAATCGTCGTTGCGAGAAGGAACGACGAAGCAATCTTTCATGCTAATGACCCCTGTTATAAAGATTGCTTCGTCGGCTGAAAAAGCCTTCTAGCAATGACGATTAATATTAACTGCACGCCCAGAACTGAAAACTCCTAACTGAAAACTAAAAAAGCGGCCCGATCAATGATCAGCCCGCTTTGCTTATTATATAGACTAACTTTTTAGTATCCCGGATTCTGGTACATTTTAACCGGATCTAATTTCACCTCATCAAAAGGAATAGGATAATACCTGTCTTTTAAGGTTACGTTAGCCAGTTTGGCAATCCCATATGACGACTGTGGTTTCGCTTTTAAGTAAGTAACCAACTCCGCAGCAGTAAAATTCCTGATTAAATCAAACCATCTTTGGTGTTCGAAAGCAAACTCTACCCTGCGCTCGTGCAAAATTGCCAATTTTAAAGTAGGGAATTTTGCCGCATAATTGGCATCCGTTTTAGCTACAGCGTATAATGGCATTCCAGCTCTTGTCCTAACCATATCTAAATATTGAATGGCCACCGCATCGTTGCCCTGCAACATGTTTACCTCAGCAAGCATTAAAATTACATCAGCATAACGCATCAAAATCCAGTCGTTGCCTCCATAACCCGCATTGGTTGCCAATTGGCTCGCATCGCGGAATTTAGTAATAAACCAGTCTTTTACAATCGGATCATTGGCAAATTTAACAGAGAAATCTTTTCTTAAATCGCTTGTTTCGTATTCATTAATCAGATCAAGTTTTACATTACCACCAATCCCAGTAGAAGGTTTAAGCGAGTTGATGGTTTCGCCTTTGGCCTGGTTGTTTGCCGCGATGCTCGAGCTAAAACTAATATCCCCCTGCTTATTTGAAATCTGGAAGATCAGTTCTTTACAGGTTGCTTTTTTCGCCACGTCAAAAACATCTGTATATGGAATTTCTGATAGACTCCCGAAAGCTTTCATATTGTAAGCTGCCATCAAATAAGTATTGGCGTTGCTTAGGTTTTCGGCTTTATTTGCTGACAGTGTTGTTGCCATGGTTAAATAAACCTTACCCAGATACGCATTTATTGCCGCTTTTGAGATTCTACCTATGTTCGCTCCTGTTTGGAAATTCGGCAATGTGCTGTTAAGGGCATCTTTTAAATCGCTTACAATCTGGTTGTATACATCCGCTTCAGGCACACGAAAAGTGTTCTCTTTTACCTCATCAGCTGTGCTGAGCTGTTTGGTTACCACTGGTACCGGCCCCCATTTTCTAACCAGTTCGAAATACATAATCGCCCTGATAAACTTGGCTTCTGCCTTGTAATTTTCTTTGGTGGCCGCATTAGCAAAAGAAACTTTGTCAATGTTTGTCAGTACAACATTGGTTCTGCCAATGGCCTCATAAAGTGCTAACCAATGGCTCCTTAAATAAGAATTACTGGGCAGGAGCGAAAAATCATTAAACTGAAATGGCTCACCGGCGTTACTCTGGTTATCATTCCTACCCGCATCGTCCGAGCGCTCATCGGTAAACAGACCGCTGTTCTCGCCTAGGGTATTGCTGCTTCTAAGCGATTGGTAAACACCATTTACAGCCAGCAACACATCATTTTCTGTTTTAAAATAGTTTTCTACAGCAATGGCATTGGGATTACTTTGATTTAGAAAATCTTTTTTACAGGCACCCAAACTTAAAATTGCACTTAGGGCCAATACTTTATAAATATGTTTTTTCATTTCTTTAGTTCTAAAAAGTCAATTTAATACCAAGGTTATAGGTTCTTGCCAACGGGTAGTTTCCATAATCTACACCAGGAGCAAGGTTATTGCCCGCACTGTAATCTACCTCAGGGTTATAACCTTTATAATCGGTAATGGTAAAGGCGTTATCTACACTGGCATATACACGGATATTGCTCACCTTAAGTGTATTGGCCAGTTGCTTTGGAAAACTGTAGCCTAAAGTAATATTGGTACACCTGAAATAAGATCCATCCTGGATGTAAAATGACGATAAACGCGTGCTGTTACTTTGTGTACCTGCACGCGATGCGCGGTAATTTAAACCACTGCCAGGATTGGCTTCATTTCTGTAACGATCGGCAACATCAACATACTGGTTTCCAGATCCTTCAAAATTATACAGGTAATAATCCTGTCCATCCAAAACCTGGTTTCCGTAAGATCCGTTAAATGATGCCCTTAAATCGAATGTTTTGTAAGAAGTGTTTAAGGCAAAGCCATAGGTGAATTTTGCATACGGTGTACCGATTACCGTTTTATCCGCATCGTTTACAATGCCGTTACCATCGGTATCTTGGAAATATAAATCACCGATTTTTGCCGGATTGGTAGAAGAAGCTGATGGCGCCACCTTGCCTAAATTATCGGCAGTAATCCGACCCAAAACCTTAAAACCATAAAACATCCCAATTGGCTGCCCCTCTTGTGTAACATGTGTAATGTACGAACGCTCTGCACCAGCGGTAAATATGGTACTGTTACCGCCCAGGTCTAAAACCTTGTTCCGGTTTGCCGCGATGTTTCCGCTTAAACCCAAAGTAAAGTCTTCATTTTGGATAATTTTGCCATCAATCTGCAAATCGAAACCCTTATTACGCACCTTACTATCGGTAAGATTGGTTAAAATTGTTGAGCTGCTGGCAATTGCCGAAAGTGGTTTGTTAAACAATAAGTTGAAAGAATAACTTAAGTAGTAATTCGCCATTATCGATACACGGTTTTTGAACAGACTGATATCGGTACCGAAGTTGAACTGAGAAGTAGATTCCCATCCTAATCTTCCATCCTGAATACTGCTTGGCCAAATGGCGGTAGAAATCGCACTTCCGAAAACCGCGCCACCTGGTGCGCTTAACTCTTGTTGCGTGCGGTAGTCCGGGATATTGTTATTTCCGCTTAAGCCCCAGCTGGCCCTTAGTTTAACCCTCGATTGTTCGCCCAAAAAGTTGTTGTAAAAACTTTCGTCAGACAAGTTCCAGCCCGCAGCTATTGAAGGAAAGACACCATACTTGTTTAACGGACCAAACCTCGAAGAACCATCGCGACGGAAGGAACCGGTTAAAAAGTATTTGCCGGCGTAATTATAACTGAAACGGCCAAAGTAAGAAAGTAAAGTAGTAACTGTTTTACCTGTTCTGTTACGGTCTAAGGTAAAAAAACCGGCATCGGCTCCTTTATCTGTAATTTCACCAATGTAATCGTTTTGAAATCCGCTTGCCGCTACCCTGATCTGATCGCTTGATGTTTTCTGTGCAGAATATCCGCCTAAAACATCTATACTATTTTTACCAAAGGTTTTATTGTAATTTAACGTAAACTCTGCCAGTTGATCTACCTGACTAAGCGTTTGCGCAATTGCATTTGCGGCCCTGATCGATTCGGGAGAGTAAGGCGGAGTATTGCCACTGCTTAAGCTCGTAGGCAAATAATAATCGTATTTCTCGTTGTAGGTTTGTGTTCCTAAGTTAGCCTTAAAATTAAGCCCTTCTAAAATTTTATAAGTAGCATTGGCATTATAACTACTTCTATTGCTCTTTCTGGTAATCTTTAACTGCTCAACCGTTGCTAAAGGATTTTCAGGGTTCTGGATGCCAAACTGAGAAGACAGTGCACCCATTCCAAATTGGATAGGGTTCCCATTTGCATCTCTTGCTGGTAGATAAGGCAAATAAATTAATGCCGACATCATCGGACTTAAGTTATAACGCCCCTCCTGTACCTCTCTATTATCGTTTTTCGTGTAAGCAATGTTTGCACCTACATGTAAGCGCTCGTTCACTTTGCCATCGATATTTCCCCTAAAGTTGGTTACCTTTTGGTTGGTGTTGGTTACAATACCATCGTTGTTCTGGTAACCACCGCTTAAAAAATATTTTACATCTTTGGTACCGCCAGAAAAGGAAAGGTTATGACGTTGAAAGGCTGCTTTGCGGTAAAGTTCATCCTGCCAATCGGTATTATAGGCAGCAGGGATTGCCTGTTGCGTACTAAAATTATAAAGATCGGCGGGTATGCTTACGCTACTTCCATTACCTACATTGGCAATACGTGTGGTGTTGTTATCACTGAACATCGCATCATTCCAGGTTTTGCCCGAGTTTACCCACAAATCTTTATAGGCATTGTTACGTCCGTCGATTAAAAGCTGGATAAACTGGTTCGCATCCAATAATTTTACTTTTTTGGCCAATTGAGAAATTCCCCCCTGAACATCGTACTCAAACTTACCTTTTCCATCTGTACCTCTTTTGGTGGTGATTAAAACTACCCCACCCGATGCTCTTGAACCATAAATAGCCGCAGAAGCCGCATCCTTCAAAATGTCGATGGTTTCAATATCCTCCGGATTAATGGATACATTGTTTCCTGCCGGATAACCATCAATTACATATAAGGGATCAGAACTGGCGTTAATGGAACCGATGCCCCTCACCCTGATTTTAGTACCCGAATATGGCGCACCGCTGGTTTGCGATACCTGTACACCGGCAACCTTACCAACAAGGGCCTGACCAACAGTAGGAGAAGTTAAGTTCATTTCGCTTGCTTTAACACTGCTGATGGCACCGGTTACATCCGATTTTCTGATCTTCTGGTAACCAATAGCCACAACCTCATTAAGGGTATTGCTGCTTTCTTTTAAAGTGATGTTAATATTTTGGCGACCGTTAACCGCAACTTCCTGGTTATCGTAACCGATATAAGAAAACACCAAAATTGCACCTTCTTCTACATTAATTGAATATTTACCATTGGAATCGGTAACGGTTGTTTTTTTCGTCTTCTTTTCGAAAACACTTACACCAGGTAAAGGTTGTTTATTTTGATCGGTAACTGTTCCGCTTACAGTGGCAAATGCTTTATTATGCAAGCCCGAAGCAGTTACTTCATGATTAATCGCTATTGCACTGGAATTACAGATGGCCAGTAAACCGATAGGCAAAAGCAATTTCCGGCAAGCACTTTTTATACTTGCGGTTAAAAAAAATGATATCATCTTTTTGTTCTTAGTAATGGTTTTGAAATATAATTGGAGTTTTGTTTTAAGTAGAAGCGTAGATTTTCACATTTACATAGGCTTGTCCTTTTATTGTTAATAGGTTAATTTGTGGAGCGTTCTACGGCGACAAAAGTATAAGTGTATCTTTAACACTATGTATCCTCTATGTTAACTCTCCACACCAATAAAAACATGTAGTTTAAATTAATATTAAGCTTAATTAGGTATCAAATAAATCGTTTTATTGAAAGATTAAAGCATAACATCCAATTAATCTTTATTTAATAGCCCGTCTTTAATTTTGTTTCCAAAACTTTTCAATGAAATTCCTCTATTCCTTCCTTTTGCTCTGCCTGCTCTGCAAAGGCTTAGCTGCACAGGATGTACCACAACAGTCTTATCAATTAATTAAGAGCAGGAACGAAGTACAATACAAAAATTATTACCTCCTTACACTTTTTCAGCAATTGCCCGAACTGCGCAAAATGCTGAGTACAGATACAGCGTTCAACAACATCTATAAATCAAAAACGGCACAGGTAAATGAAGCAGCTAAAACCTGCAAAACAGATATTAGCTGTTATGCCAAAGCTTTAAAATTTACCAACGAGGAAATAGCCCACATTGGAAACCGTTTAGCACTGCTTTATACAGAAAATAATGCGTTGGGAAATTTGGTTAAAAATCATCTTATTCCCTCAGGTTGTTATGCCATGTTTGCCAAAGAGCAACACAAAACCCTTTTAGTTAAAGCCTGGGAACAAGATGCCAGTGCTGTAAATTATGCAATTGGTGTTTACGTAGAAGGAAACAAGCCCAACTACCCCAAAATAGATTCGATCAGCTTTAATCTAACTGACAAAATGTTTGCGGAACTCACATCGACCAGTGCTTGGTTAGCCTTGCAGGGCAATAATAAGCTCTTTTTCGAGCCTGCCATGTTATTTGCATTAGAAGCTTTAGAACTGAATGAACGCAATGAAGCTGCCGATTACGAACCGATGGCTAAAGGCGTAAACCTTGCCGCCGTTAGCCAGATCAAAAAAACAGATTGGAAAAAATATCCTTACAGCGTAATCCTGGTTCCGGGAGCTGGCCCCGAGGAAAAAGACGTTGCACTAAGTGCTGGAGGAATGATCCGTTGCAGGTTAGCGGCCTTACAATACCAGAAAGGCATGGCACCGTTTATTGTGGTTTCGGGCGGACGTGTACATCCCTATAAAACCAAATTCAGCGAAGCTTACGAAATGAAGAAATTCCTGATGGAAACGCTTCAAATACCCGAAAGTGCCATTATTATGGAACCGCATGCCCGCCATACCACCACAAACCTGCGCAACTGTGCAAGGCTAATGTTTAGGTACGGGATGCCGGCAGCTAAACCGGGTTTAGCCTGCACCGTAAAATCGCAGAGTTATAATATCACCAATCTGCTCCCAGAGCGTTGCAAAAAAGAGCTCGGTTACTATCCTTATAAAAACGGAAAACGTTTAAGTGATACTGAATCTGAATTCTATTTGAATACAGCATCCTTACAAATTGATTTTGATGAACCTTTAGATCCTTAGTTTATGAAAACATTAAATCCAATTTTAGTACTGATCGTGATGTTTTTTGTGGCCAGGTACAATAAAACCGATGGAAACATCACAAAGACGATTACGATTGATTCATTAGGCGCCTGCCAGGGCATTTCTTACCAAAACGGAAGATATTTTCTTTATGGCGATAGAGAAGTGGGCATCATGCGCGAATATCAGCTCCAGAAAGACTCGTTGATTGATCAGCATAAGGAATACAGATTCACCGTTAAAGGCGAAAATATCATCAAACACCCTACGGGCATTGCCTATCACAAAGGCTTGCCCACATTTGTGGGGAATTCGGTAAAGCAAAATGCAGCAGGCACCGTTTGGAAAGCGGTGATTAACTGCATTAACTGGGAAGGCTTTTTAAAGACGAAAACATTGGACGGAAATTTGGTAAAATCTATTGAAGATGATGCCTGTATTCAGGGTACACGGCCCGAGTATGTAAATTATAAAGGCAAATGGTTCGTCGCAACAGCTGATTATGGTAATAAAGCAAATGAAGTACGATTGTATAATCCCGAAGCCTTATCAAAAGCCGATAAAACAAGTCAAAAAGGAATTCTCTTTAAAAAATTCACCTGCTCACCTTGGGTACAGAACTTACATTATATTGCTGGCAAAGGTATACTCGTTTTAATCCAAAACCAGATTGAAGGACGTAAATGGAGACTGACCTTTCTCGACCTGGAAAAATCACTTGCTAACGGTCAGGAATCTGTTATTAAAGTTATAGACACCGATAAACCCGATGAGCTGGAAGGTTTTACCTTTACCGATAAGGCCGATCAAGGCATCGCCGTAAGTTCTTCCAAAAAAAACAATGTAAGTTTCATGGATTTTGCGCTTGACCGTTAGGCCATGCATTTCGCGATTCAATCTATCGGTCGGTGTCTCACCTACCGAAAACCGAATTGTTTGTATATTGAAATTAGGAAACGAATGGCTTGTGGTTCTTGGGGTATTGTGGTCCCGCTTTCCATTTCAAGTCCGCACTCGTACCTCGCTTACGGGCTTTGCATTGCAATCGGGTTTAGGAACAAGGGCTGGTGCACCCTGCAACCTCACAAATGAAAAACTACCTTAACCTATTAGCCCCGGCTGAAGCGTTACCCCGCAGCAACGAGGCACGAGGAAGCGAAGCGTAAAAGCGGAAGACGGGAGGGAATTTAGTGTATTGCAAAAGCCTTGCGCTCCAAAACATAAGCTTGCAATCGCCCCAATTTGTCAGCCTGAGCGAAGTCGAAAACCCCTAGATGCGTTTAACCATAGAAGGAATATAATATCATGTAAGTTTAGTATGTTACCAGCTCGAAGTCATACAAGCAACCCTTTCTTTACTTTTATCCTATCGGTTGGTGTCTCACCGACCGAAATTACATTCAAAATTAGGAAACGAATGGCTTGTAGTTCTTGGAGGTTCTCAGTCCCGCCATTCGCTATAGCTCCGATGAAACCTGCGAAACAAGCAAGCACACTATAAAAAAACAAAAAAAGTGCTTAAATCGGAGGCTGCCGCTACTGTTGGGTTTATAAGTTACGGGTTTGTGCACCCTGCAACCTCGAAAATGAAATGCTGCCTTAGCCACCTAACCCCGGTTGAAGCGTTACCCTACAGCAACGAGGCACGAGGAAGCGAAGCGTAAAAGCGGAAGACGGGAGGAAACTTAGTTTGTTGCAGAAGCTCTGCGCTCCAAAACATAAGCTTGCAGTTCCCTCAGTTTGTCAGTATAAGCGAAGTCGCCCCCCCCTTAATCCGTTTAACGATAGAAGGAATATAAGATCATGTAAGTTTAGTATGTTATCTGCCCTTATAGTCCTCGTTTGTAACCAGGATTATTGAGATTCGCATTTGTAATGCGATCCCGTAATTTATCATTCCCTTCTTTACTTTCCCTTTACACATCTTCGTCGTATCTTTATTAATCAATAAAAAAGGAAGATATATGAATACTGAAAAAGCCATTCTTGCAGGCGGCTGCTTTTGGGGAGTAGAAGAACTGCTCCGTCATTACCCAGGCGTTACCTCAACAGTTGTTGGATACACTGGTGGTGATGTTTCCAATGCCACTTACCGGAACCATGGCACACATGCCGAAGCCATTGAAGTTACCTTTGATCCAACTGTTTTAACCTATCGTAAATTATTAGAATACTTCTTCCAGATCCACGATCCGAGCACACGCAACAGACAGGGAAATGATGTGGGTACCTCGTACCGCTCAGCTATTTTTTACAATAGCGAAGAACAGAAAAATACCGCAAATGCATTAATTGCCGAGCTGGATGCGTCTGGCAAATGGCCTGGCAAAATTGTAACTGAAGTGGTACCTGAAACCGATTTCTGGAATGCTGAAGAAGAACACCAGGATTATTTACAGAAAAACCCTTACGGTTATACCTGCCATTTTGAAAGACCGGACTGGAAATTATAAATAAGGTCGCTATTAAAAGGCACAACGCAATTTGGCAGAAAGCTGGAGAATCAGTTTTGTTTTCTGGAAATTAGATACAGTAGCATTTAGATTTATTCGGTCCCGCTCTCGCTTCTGCTCCGATGAAGAATCGGGAGCATCCCGCTTTGATCGGGTTTAAGTGGCGCGGCAAGCAATGCTATTTGGGGCTGCACAATACTAGAATACGATTATCTACCTGCACCATGCTAACCAACCTTAAATAGTAGCAAATCTCTCCAATTTTAAACCTGATTGCCGTGGAAATCCTTTTCGTCATCCTGAGGGATAATTTATTGTATAAAAATCAATATAAATGACAGGTGAATTTACGAGAAATAATATCGTCATTTCGACTGAAGCTTACCGATCCCTCATCGGTAGCGTAATGGAGAAATCTTTAAACTTTTCGGCAACATAGTTCAAAGATCTCTCTCCCGACTTAATGTCGGGACGTTGCTTCGGTCGAGATGACGATTTTCTACTGGGCTCTGCCAATGGTAGCGGAGTCGATTGCTTTTAATACATCGAAAAACAGGTCTTCGACTCCGCTCAGACTGACAAGCTCTTAAAACAATAACAACCTTAAACAAAAAGGCAATTTTCTTAATCGAAATTGCCTTTTTTGTTTAAAACATAATCATAACAGATCACTAATCGTCATCATCTTTTTTCTTTTTCTCCAAAATCACAAAAGCACTCCGTTTTGGCGCTGGCATTACCGATTGCTCGCCTTTAACCGATTTCCATACCACTTCATTCAGATCTAAATCCGGTGCCGAATCTTCTTTTGCAAAATTGAACAGTTCAGAACGTCTGCTGCTTTCATTCACCGCCACATTCCGCGTATCTAAATCAATAAGCGGCTGAATCACATTATAAGGTGTAAAATCGGGCGTAGCGGTAAAACATTCGTATAGTGGCATGGCAGCAGCATCGTACTGGCTCATTGGTGGCAAACCTAAAATAAGTTCCATGGTTCTTAAAAATCCGGAAGTAGAATACATCGTATGAACAGGCGTATTCCGCTTAACATAAGGGCCAACCACATATGCTGGCGAACGGTGTGCATCAACATGATCGGGGCCATTCTGTGCGTCGTCTTCCAAAATAAAAACAACCGACTCTTTCCAGATTTTACTATGCGATAGATGCTCCAAAATGCGACCAACAGCTAAATCGTTATCAGCAACTGCGGCCTGTGGCGAGTATTTACCTTTCTTTTGTCCGCTGGTATGGTCGTTAGATATCCTTAAAGTATTAAACTGAGGTACAACACCTGCAACCAGTAATGAATCGAAATCATGCTGCCAGGCATCTACCCGCACCTGATCTTTAATATCCATATCAAAACCTGGCGAAGCGGCGCACATATGGCCCTGTAGCGATTTAATATTTGCTTTTCCATAATCGCCAAACTCACCATAACTGCGGTAGCTTACCCCTGCCCTTTGGCAGTAATCCCAAATAAAACCACCCTTAGGATAAGTAACCGGCCTGCCGCCTTCGAAGCTGGTACTTCCACCACGTGCTCCATAACTGGTAGGCCATGTTTTCTCAACTACATCTGTGGCGTAAGCGGCCATGCTCCAGTTGTGCCCATCGGCACTTACCTCTGCATCAACATAGAAATTATCAAGCAGCACATAGTTTTCGGCAAAGGCATGCTGGTTAGGCGTAATTTTTCTACCGAAAAGTGTTAGTGTAGAATCGCCGTTTCCTTTTGGTAAATCGCCAAGCACCTGATCGTAGGTTCTGTTTTCTTTAATGATATAAAAAACATGTTTAATGGGCGATTTTTCGCCCTGTTTACGTGGAATAGGATTTCCAGCTTCACCATCGGCCATAATCGTCCGCTTATCGTTAAAGGGCGTATTGGCATACACCTGCTTGGTATATGCTTTTAACTGCTCAGGTTTTGGCGCATCAATAAAAGATAAGGTTCCTTTAAACAAACCGGCAATATACTGCAACCGGCTATTAGCTGTACTTCCCATGTGGTACCCGCTATTGTCTACTTTCGAAATAGGTTGTGGCCCTTGAGGGTTAGCCATCGGTGTATTGCCTTTGCCATTCGTAACTAAAATTTTCGAGCCTAAAACCTTAACACTTGTTGGGTACCAGCCTACCGGGATAAAACCCTGACTTAAACTTAATCCAGGCTTGCTCACATCAAAAACTGCCAAACAGTTGTTATCTGCATTGGCAATGTACAAAGTTTTCTCGTTGGCACTTAAAGCTAAACCATTGGTGGTAGAACCCGTTAACTGCGTGGCATAAAGTGTAGTGGCAATGGTTTCGACCACCTTATTGTTCAAAGTATTAATTACCGAAACGGTATTATCGTTCGCATTGGCTACGAATAAAATATTTCCTTTTTTATTAAGCAATAGTTCATTTGGATGATCGCCAACAGGAATGCGCTGTGCGATGCTTTCTGAAACTAAATCGATAACCGCTATAGATTTGCCACCCCAGAGCGAAACGTATAATTTACTTTCATCTGCAGATAAAACACAACTGTAGGCAATGGCAGGAAGCTGGATTTTTTTCAGGATTCGCTTTTCTGTGGGGTTGATAATGTATAAACTGCTGTCTTCTTTGGTTACCGTATATAACTTACTGTTGTTTTTGTTTACCACAATCCCCGCCGGGCTGATTTTCCCTTTTGGCCAAATCAGGCCGAGTTTAATCGTATCGCTTTTGCCAAGTTTATTGTTCTGGATATTAAAATCTAAAATCCAGTTATCGTTACCGCCAGAAGCATACAGGTGTTTTTCGTCTTTACTAAAAGCAATGCCGTACCAAGATTTACTTAACACTTTTTCATCAATAATCTTTTCTGTTTTGGCATCAAGCAATTGCAACGACTGGGTACTTTGGCCGTTGTTGGTAATGGCAAGATATTTACCCGAGGCACTGAGCTGCATGTTTAAAGGCAAATCGCCCAATTGCAACGAATGCCCTGCCGGACTCAGCTTCCACCCATTTGGCAGTAAAATCTGCTGTGTGCTTTCGTTTTTGCCTGGCCATTGTGCAAATCCTTTTTGGATAAGCAGCAAACCGAATAATATAAATAGGTATGATTTTTTCATTTTCTTAAATTAAGATAGCGGTACTATCGATGAAGATTAAAATTGACCAGCGCCCTGATGGTATAGCCATTACCAGATGCTACGGAACCGATTTCGCGGATAGCCTCTGATGGGATCACCTGACTGCGGGTTGCATAAAAAACAGGCCCACCAGAAAGAGAGAACGAAAGTTTCGAATGGTTTGGTTCCAGATTGATTGATGGCCCGATCATTACCTTTGCGCCACCTTCTGCTTCATCTTTTTCCCAAAAGCCTTCTAAATCTTGCCCTAAGGCTTCGAAGCCAAGGTATAAAACATTAGAAACACGATGCTGATAGCCAAAACTGCTTATAAAATCGAGCTTATCCCTTGTTTTATCAAAAGCTTTTTCAAAGCGAAGGTTACCTGCCATTCGCCAGTTTGTCTGATCAAATGAAGCGGTAATCCGGCTAATTGCCGAACCAACACTCGACCAATCTCTGCTTAAACCCAAACCTGCACCTAACCTAAAACCAGCTATGCCTTTACCGCCCACTAAATCTCTAATTACTTCAGCCTGTTGAGCAGAAGTTACACCTCCTGAATTGGCAAAACCGATGGCCGCAGTTGCATACAAGGTAAATCTGCTACCTAAATATCCTTTAACACCAAACTGTTGCCCTAAACCATCATAACCGAACTGTCCATTGGTTCTTTCGCCGTAACTTCCCGAATAATGAATATTCCAACGGGAATTTTCCGCGGTTAAGGTATTCAGCGAAAACAGAAACGGCTGAGCGGCATCAGTTCCTGTTTTGATTTCAGGCTTGGTTTCATTTATTTGCTGTGCGGCACAGTTTAAAACAGAACCAGCAAAAATGAGCATCAAAATTGTCTTTTTCATTGCGATGATCTATCAATTAAAATTTGGTTTCATTTAATAACGGCGATTGACTTGCGTTTACCTGATAAGTCTGGATCTTATCATTTTCATCAACCTCTACAATCCGGTAACCTTTATAGGCTGTGCCCCAGTTTCCACCGATATGTGCATCGAAAAAGTGCGGCAGTTTATCGGTATAAAAAACGGCATCTAGACTATGGTCATGCCCATGGAATACCGCTTTTACATTCGTAAAACTGTGCAGCAGTTTAATCGTATCCGGACATTCTACAAAAGGACTTTCGGGTACCCAGAAATGAGGCGGAATATGCAACACCACAAAAACAGTTTTCAGGTTTGTAAACTTATCGAGTTCCTGTTTTAAAAAATCGTTGTTAGGGCATAAATAAGTGCCTTTGGTATCAGATGTATTGGCCAAAACAAAACCTACTCCATTTTTTTCGAAAGAAAAGTTGTCCTCGTAACCGAAAACCGATTTCCAGATTTTTGCATCGGCATGATCGTGATTGCCCGGAATGGCATAAAAAGGAACTTTAAGTTTATCGTAATATTCCTTTTTTACTTCGGATAAGAGTTCCGGGCGATCGTGTACGAGATCTCCATTAATGATTACAAAATTGAGTGGATTTTTATCATGTGATTCATTTAACCACTTCACAATATTCTCGTGGTGCAATTTGTACTCCGTTCCAGGTTGGCCATAATGTCCATCGGATGCGATAGCGAAACGTAACTTAGGCACTTTACCTGGTCTGGCAGGAGCCATATGTTCTTCTGCAAATGAAGAAAGAACGGGCGAAATACTGGCCACCACAGCAGCAGCCAAACTATTTTTCAGAAAAAACCGTCTGTTAGACATAAGGATAAGATATGTTTTGTATCAAAGCCCAATATTAGCTTGGTTAGGCTTCTTAAACATAAATTTAATGTTATGATTAGGTTAACCGAAGCATATCTATGTATCAATTTTATAACAGAACAGTGATTTTGCTAACTGGTTTTGACTATACAATTTTGGCAATTTCAAAACAATTTAGGTGTAGCAGCGATTATCATAATATGAAACTACTCAAATCCTTACTCGCGGGCTTCGCTGGTGCCGGAGCATTAAATATATTGCACGAAAGTGTAAGACGGATTGATCCTGATGCACCAAGGATTGATCTTTTAGGCGAACAAGCCCTGTCAAGATCGATGAAAAGTTTAAATCTTGAAACACCAAGTGGGAACAATCTTTACCTGGCCACTCTTGCTGGCGATATAGTGAGCAATGGTTTATATTATAGCGCCATAGGCTTTGGCAGCAAAAAAAATATTTATATAAAGGGTGCATTAGCAGGACTTACAGCGGGCCTGGGGGCTATAAATATTCCCGATAAAATTGGTTTGAACGATACGCCGGTAACCCATACGGATAAGACAAAAATATTAACCGTAGCCTGGTATGTTATTGGTGGCTTAGTAACTGCAGCTGTTCTTAGCCGTTTACAACGGACTCGATAAGACCAAAACCCATTCCTCGGTCTATGTTCTCACAGAACGAAAAGCAAATAATTTCTTCTTATTAAATACCCGATAAGAGCCAACTGGAAGGTCTGTGAAAACACAGACCCTGGATTAAGATAATAAACCAAGTGCACCTGTTCCGTGCTTTCCGTGTTTCCGTGGCAAAAAAGCAAAAACCAATCCAGAAAATATAAAACAAAAGGTACGTGGGGACACAGACCTTGGAGAAAGGACGGCAAAACCCCAAAATCGGGCGTCATTTCGACTGGAACACCCATTCCTCGGTCTGTGTCCTCACAGAACGAAAAACAATAGTGTCGTGAAGAAAAAATTCATTAAAAAGGTCTGTGGAAACACAGACCTTGGATTAGAATATTTATTAAAAGATAACGATCGCCTGCTTTATGACCAGGTAAGCCGCCAATGCAAACAAAAATATCGCTATCGATTTATTGATAATTAAACTGCTTAACGCAAATTTCTCCTGAATATAGGTTGCAAAATGCGCATATAAGTAAAGTGCGAGTGTAGAACCAACGCCCGAGCCCAAACTAAAAATTACTAGTGAGAGGTAATCCGTTTCGATCCATTGGTGTAAAATGACATAATTGCCAAAAAACAACCAGAATGGAATCTGAACAGGGTTTAAAACGCCTAAAATCAATCCGTATAAAACACTTCCGCTTCGTTTATCCTCTTTGGTATTACTTGTTTTAGGTACTTTTTTCCGGTTTTTCCAGGTAATGGTACCCATCACCAAAAACATCACGATCATAAAACAATCGACTAAAGTACTTAAACGCACTTCACTTACCGCCTCGTTCGGATTGATATCGCTCATGGCCCAGCGGGCAAAACGCATCATCCCAAAGGTAAAAAACACTTCTACACAAGAGAAGGAAAGAATAAAGTACCAAACCTGCCGCATGCCCTTATTAATGGCGAGCTGTGCAACGGTGAGGTTAATGTTGCCCGGGGGAATATAGCCCATGGCATTGAGAATGATGCCGATGAAAAACGTTAGAAAAAGCATTGCCGAAATTATGGATTTAAATTTAAATGCGATGCTAAATATTTTCCGGTGTACGATTTTTCCACCTTAACTAAATCTTCGGGTATGCCTTCAAATACCACCTGACCACCGCCATCGCCACCTTCAGGGCCGATATCGATTACCCAATCGGCACATTTGATCATGTCCATATTATGTTCGATCACTAAAATAGTATTCCCTTGTTCAATCAAGGTATTCAGCGCCTTTAGCAGTTTTTTAATATCATGGAAATGCAGACCGGTTGTTGGCTCATCAAAGATAAACAGCGTTTTATTGGCATTATTGCCTTTAATCAAAAACGAAGCGAGTTTAATACGCTGCGCCTCACCTCCCGATAAGGTATTGGAAGATTGACCTAAATGTACATAGCCCAGACCTACATCAACCAATGGATTTAATTTATTGAGGATCTTTTGTTCATCCTTAAAAAATTCTACCGCCTCTTCAATAGTCATATCCAAAATTTCAGATACGTTTTTCTCTTTGTAGGTTACATCTAAAACCTGCTGTTTAAAACGTTTACCGTTACAGGCTTCGCAAGGCAGGTAAATATCGGCCATAAACTGCATCTCGATCTTCACCTCGCCCTCACCCTGACAAACATCGCAACGGCCACCTTCTACGTTGAAAGAGAAAGCCGCTGGTTTTAAGCCTGCAGCTTTTGCCGATGCCAGGCCCGAAAACAAGGCACGGATATCATCCCACGCCTTTACATAAGTAACCGGATTAGAACGGCTCGAACGGCCAATCGGGTTCTGGTCAACCATTTCTACAGCACTTACCAGATCGTAATTGCCAAAAATGCCGTCATAAGCACCTGTTTGCTCACCAGCGTAGTTTCCGATTGCCTTTTGCAGTGCAGGATATAAGATTTTTTTAACCAAACTGGTTTTACCCGATCCGGAAACACCACTTACGGCAGTAAAAACACCTAGCGGAAATTTCACATCAATATTCTGCAGATTGTTTTCCCTTGCTCCTTTAATCAGAATATGATCTTTCCACTTACGGCGTTTATCCGGAATGGCAATTTTTTCTATTCCCGATAGGTAACGGCCTGTTAAGCTATTTTTATCTTTTAAAATCTCCTCGTAATTACCACTGAAAACCAAATTACCACCATGGGTACCAGCCTCAGGGCCAATATCGATAATGTAATCGGCTGCACGCATCATTTCTTCTTCATGCTCTACCACCAAAACGGTATTGCCTACATTACGGAGCGAGATCAATACTTCGATCAGTTTATTGGTATCACGTGGATGCAAACCGATGCTCGGTTCGTCCAAAACGTAAATAGAACCCACCAAACTACTTCCCAATGAAGTGGCCAGGTTAATCCTTTGCGATTCTCCACCCGAAAGCGTATTCGATAAACGGTTTAGGGTAAGGTAGCCTAACCCCACATTGTTTAAATAAAGGAAACGGTTATCAATCTCTGCCAATAAACGTTTGGCAATTTTGGTATCGTTGGTGTTTAATTTCAACTCGTTAAAGAAAACCAGCGCTTTTGCCAATGGCATCAGCACCACATCGATAATCGATTTCTCAGCAATCTTTACGTAAGATGCATCCTTACGCAAACGCGAGCCTTTACAATCAGGACAGGTGGTTTTGCCCCGGTAACGTGATAACATTACACGGTACTGAATTTTGTAGGTCTGTTCTTCCAGTTCTTTAAAAAAAGCATCAAGACCTGCAAAATATTTATTTCCTGTCCAAAGCAAGCGTTGCTCTGTTTCTGTTAAGGCACTATAAGGCCGGTGAATGGGGAAATCGAATTTTGGTGCAGCTTTAATAAAATTCTGCAACCATACATTCATTTTTTCGCCGCGCCAGGGGGCAATGGCATTATCGTAAATACTTTTGCTCTTATCAGGAATAACCAGGTCTTCATCAATGCCGATTACGTTTCCATAACCTTCACAACGTTTACACGCACCATAAGGGTTGTTGAAAGAGAAAAAGTTCGGCGTAGGTTCTTCAAATTTTATTCCATCCAGCTCAAACCGGTCGCTAAAATGTTTCGTTGTGCCCTGGGCTTCTACATAACAATCGCCTTTACCTTCAAAAAAAGCAGTCTGTGCCGAATCAGCCAATCTGCTTAATGTTTCTTCTTCCTGGTTGGTTACAATACGGTCGATCAGGATCTGAACGGTTTTATCATCCGTTAAGGCTTCATCCTTAAAGTCGGCATCATCTAAAACCGCTTCTATTTTTTCTATTTTATCGTTAATCAGAACGCGTAAAAATCCTTTTTGTAATAAAATAGCCAGTTCTTCCTTAATTGTACGGTTATTGTGCGGGTACAAAGGACAAAAAATAGTAACCGTTGTATCTTCGGGCATGGCATTTACATAATCTACCACCGTGCTTACCGAATCCTTTTTTACTTCTTTGCCCGAAACCGGCGAAATGGTTTTGCCGATACGCGAGAAAAGCAGTTTGAGGTAATCGTAAATTTCGGTCGAGGTACCAACAGTAGAACGTGGGTTGGAAGTAATAACCTTTTGTTCGATGGCAATTGCCGGAGCAATACCTTTAATATAATCAACATCGGGTTTATTCATCCGGCCCATAAACTGGCGGGCATAAGAAGATAAACTTTCTACATAACGGCGTTGCCCCTCTGCATATAAAGTATCAAATGCAAGCGAAGATTTCCCCGAACCAGACATACCTGTTACCACCACAAGTTTGTTTTTTGGAATGGCAACATCGATGTTTTTGAGATTGTGCACACGGGCACCTTTTATGATAATATTTTTATGCGGATCTTTTTCGGCCTCTTTTTTGCTCATGTATAGTAACGAATATAATGTATAACCCCAGAATGCGGTTAGGGTTTTAAGAACATACAAAAATAGGGTACTGAGACGGTTAATTTATTTTTTAACATTTTATTTTTTGCTTTTTGATAAAAAAATAACTTTCTTTGAACATTAACAACCTCAAAACCAAACTAACACACATCAAAAAACATAGGAGAGAAGCTATAGAAATTAAACATCTACAAATTAATTTTTAGCAAATAGTACGGGATTTAGTGTAGGTAAACCTATGAATTTACAATCATATAATGATCAGGACCTGGTAAAGGTATATATTGCCGGGAACGAGAATGGATTGCAGGAACTTTTAAGAAGACATAAAAGTAAAATTTATACCTCTATCTACTTATTGGTTAAAGACCAATATCTGGCGGAGGATATTTTTCAGGATGCTTTTATAAAAGTAATTAATACCCTGCGATCGGGAAGATATAACGAAGAAGGCAAGTTTTTGCCTTGGGTAATGCGTATTGCCCATAACTTGGTTATCGATTATTTCAGAAAAGAAAAGAGAACACCAATCATCACCAGTGCTGATGGAATGGATGTATTCAATATGCTACACTTTTATGATGAGAGCGCAGAAGATAAAATGCTTCGCGACCAGACCCATAAAGATTTGAAAGCGATGATCCATTTATTGCCTGATGAGCAGAAAGAAGTGCTCTTAATGCGCCATTACGCTGATTTAAGCTTTAAAGAGATCGCAGATTTAACCGATGTAAGCATCAATACAGCATTAGGCCGTATGCGTTATGCATTGAGTAATTTGCGTAAAATGCTTAAAACAAAGGAGATGACCTACAAAGGGTAGTAAAATTGTTACATAAAATTTTTTAGGGGTTGAAATAAAGCATCTGAACTATCGTTAAGTTTATAAAACTTATCACATTTTAGTTGCTTATGACAAAAACCTCTACATCAAAAACAAATGTAAATTTACCTACACCTAACATGTTTCAGCCTAGAACTGATATTGAATCTGACGCAGAAATCGACTTATTTTATGATCAAATAAAAGGTAAGTTAGATAGACTGGCTAAAAATCCTCAAGATGAAACCATCAACAAGATTTTAGCTTACAGCAGCGCAAAGTAGAAAATCTTTACATGAGCCAAAAAAGCTTGTTCCACAGGGTGGGGCAAGCTTTTTTTATTTTATAAAGTTCAATAGTTCATTTGCCATTCGTTCATTGGTAACTGCAAACCGGCTACCGGTTCATAATTGATGGCGCTGTATTATCTTATAACTACTTATGCACATCCTTGCTACCTGGCTATCATCCATTTGGCCATAAACCATTAACGACCTGACCATCAACAATAAAACAATTTAGCAATGAATCGTCAATCTCTCATCCTACCTCTTCCCTCTTATCCATAAATGGCCTAATTTTTACAATCCCCTAAAGCAAAAAGCCTTACCTTTGCATAGTGTAAATTTAACACTAAGTACGCTATGAACAAGAACTTGCTCCCACTCACTTTAGGCGGTTTAGGCATCGGGATAACAGAATTCGTTATGATGGGCCTGCTACCCGATATCTCAAAAGATTTAGCGGTAACCATTCCGCAGGCAGGACATCTAATTTCTGCATACGCTTTAGGTGTAGTAATCGGCGCACCCTTATTGATCATGATTGCCGGCAAATATCCACCAAAAATGATATTGATTGCTTTGATGATCATGTTTACTGTATTTAATGCTTTCTCTGCATTCGCACCTACTTTTGATACCCTGTTTATTGCCCGGTTGCTTTCAGGTTTACCACACGGTGCATTTTTCGGAGTAGGATCGGTAGTGGCCAGCAGAATAGCTGAAAAAGGCAAAGCGGCTCAGGCGGTATCGCTTATGTTTATGGGCTTAACCATCGCCAATATTGTTGGGGTGCCATTGGGCACCTTTATTGGCCATAATTTTTCCTGGCGGATCTCTTTTGCCGTTGTCGTATTTGTTGGTCTGGTTACTTTGCTAAGTTTAAAATTATGGCTACCAGCGCTGGAAGCCACAAAAAACCGCGATTTAAAAGCAGAACTAAGTTTCTTCAAAAAAAGAGAAGCATGGATCATCATTTTTATGATCTCGATCGGAACAGGTGGATTATTTACCTGGTACAGTTATATCGCTCCTTTAATGACAGATGTTGCAGGCTTTTCGCCAAATGCAGTAACCTATATATTAATGCTGGCAGGTCTGGGCATGATGTTCGGTAATTATGTTGGCGGCCGACTGGCCGATAAGTTTTCACCTGCAAAAGCATCAGCAGCCTTATTGCTCACCATGGTCGTTACCTTAACCATTGTTCACTTCGTATCCGCGAGTCAGCCATTGGCTTTAATTATGACTTTTGTTACCGGCGCCGTATCTTTTGCTTTGGCCGCCCCAATCCAGATGTTAATGATCCAGAGTGCCAAAGGCTCCGAAATGCTGGCAGCATCTGCAAGTCAGGCGAGTTTTAATATTGGTAATGCTTTAGGCGCATTCTTCGGTGGTCTTCCGTTAGTATATGGCTTCGATTATACCTCGCCGGCCTATGTTGGTGCCGCAATGGCTTTGGTTGGTGCTTTCTTTGCCTTTTGGTTGATCAGAAGTAATCAGGGCGTAACGGAACAGGTTAAAGTGCCGGCTACCTCCTTTCATTAGTCCAATGATTGAATGAGAGAATGATTGAATTAGAGGATCCAAATCACTCACTCATTCAAAACTCAGTCATTCAAACTTATTTGCCAGTTAAATTGAAGAAAATGAAAGCAAGTACAAGTAAAAATGGTTAGTCCTGCTGTCCGCTAAAGCCTCGCAGAAAAAGCTCGGGCTACCGCTGCCATCAGGTTTATAATGAAAGGTCAGTGCGATGCATAACCCAACATACTAAAAATTAGATCGCCTAGCTAATGCCTTTATACCTAATACCTGCGGCCTCCTTTATCTTTCAACCTGCCTACTACCAGACCAAGGGATATTCCATAAAAAGATTGCAGATTGTTCAGGTTTGCCGAAAAACCGGCAGTAACAGCCGTTGTCCTATCCAGGTACAGTCCATATTTCATTTCGAGCGGTAAACCGACCCTTTTTCTTCTGATCTTTTCATATACACTATTACCGAAAAGGCATCCGCCCGGCCTATCACAACCGGCATACAAAAATGCACCAGGGCTTACCTGATCAACCAAAGAAATCCCTGCGCCAAACTTAACATAATGGTAACGGCTAAAAGTATAACTTTTGCCCGCTAAAATACCAACGTCAGAAATATGTGGTTCTGGCAAACCGCCAAAATAAAAAATCCTGATACGTTCTACCGCTGATGTTTTAAGCGAGATATAATTACTTCTTTTCTGCAGGTAAAAATCTGCATCTCCATAGAAGCGTCTGTTTCCTCCACCGCCCAGACTAAAGCCAAGGCCGAAATAGCTTTTCCTTTTTTGGTGTAAAGTATCCTGCTGTGCAAAAACAAAACCGTTAATGCAAACGAGCAATAAGATTAAAACATGTTTTCGCATACTATTAAAGCTTTTTAGAACCAAATACCAAACCTAAACCTGCTGTTGCAAAAGTTTTTTGCCTGTTTGCATTGCCATTCACTGATAAGGAAATTCCTACACCATCAACAAAACGGAATATATACCTGGCCTCAGCAACAAGTCCCACCGAGTTTTTTTGTATCATCTTATCCCTTATGGTATCACTATTCGACTCATCGTACTTTTTCAGATCTGCAATTAGTGCTACGCCCCCTCCAAATTCAATCCTATGATTGGAATTGATTTTAACCCGCTTCCCTAACATCAGTGCCACTTCAGAAAAACCCGGCATAGTTGTTTCTTCTCCATTTACATTCACTTCATAACTCTCCTGCATTACGGAAGATATTTTGAACTTAAGATAAGAACCCGGTTTGTTGTATGCAATAAAGCCCCAAACCAAGGGTTTTTGCAATGTTGCAGCGCCGAGCTCAAGCCCAAAACTTACGGGATTAAAAAAATCATCAACATTTCTTTGTGCTTTAACAATACTGCCCAGCAAGGTTAAAACCGATAATAAAATAATCTTTTTCATAACTGTATTATTTAATTCTTTTAAAATGATAAGCAGAATCGTAAGAAAGACCTGCACCTATAAGCAGTAAAAGCGCACCAGAATTGTCGTAAGCATGATTTAAGATAAGCCCTCCATCGCTAGCCAGTCCAATCCTTGTCTTCTCACTTTTTGAGCCGCCCAAAATGTATGGCACTCCCTGAAATTCGACATACTTGTTTCCTAAAAGCAACAAGCCCCGCGATTGCAGCTTGGCTGATAGGGTTACACTATCTACAATTATACTGTCCTTTTTAAAGTGAAAACGGATCTGGTTATTGTCCATCACTTTTAGATCAACGACCACATTTTCAGAAGGCTTAAAATAGATTCCACGTTTGCTGATATACTGATGAAAGTGCTCGGTTATAGGTTGATAACGGAGCGTCTCGACCACCCCATTCTTGGCATAAGCTAAATCAGGAAATAACTGATAAGTACCCGAAATTTTTGATATCTCGTCTTTGTGCAGCTTAACCTTGTGCCGCCTGATTGGCCTGTCAGAAAAAGAAGCGCAGCCCGAAAACAACAGGCAGAGCGTAATACAGATACCTTGCCTAAAGCACGAGATGTTGTTTTTCAGCCTATGATCATTGGTATAAGGTTGAATTGAGGTTGAGGTTAGCATATTCATTTTGATGTATTTTAAATTGTTTACCAAATCTAAAACACTTCACAACCCCCAATTAATCTCAAAGATTATATCTTACCAAATAATTAATCCTTAAAATAAATCTATAATCTAATATGTGATTATAAATTATAATATTTAAATTAACGTCTTACAATAATCCATTTGATTATTAAAAACGGTAGGATTTCATTTATAAATTAATCTTTATGGATAATCAACAAGCATTATTTTTTCAGGCCATCAAAGCTGCGTTGCCAGAATACCAGAACCTAGCGCTGAGTGTAGCTGAAGAACTAGGGATAAGCACGAATGAAGCCTATAAGAAAATCAGGGGCGATAGCAACCTCACTTTCCAGCAGATCATCAAGCTTTCCGATTGTTTCGATGTTCCATTTCTATACAGCCCGAAACAATCGTTATCGGTTACTTTTAGCTATTTAAGTGTAAATGAAGATTTAGATATGATTGGCTATCTCCGAAATTTACTGGACAATATAAAAGCCATCAAGAACAGCAACAAGAAACACATCACCATCACTACCGACGATATTCCTTTATTTCATTTTTTCAAGTACCCAGAACTTACCAGTTTTAAACTCTTCTTTTGGGCAAATAGCGCGAATAACCTGGAAATGCCGTTCAGCTCTTCATTCCTGTCCGATGAAATTATTAAAATTTCGCAAGAGCTGCATGCCACTTACCTGGAAATACCAAGCACCGAAATATGGTCTAAAGATACCGTAACAGGCACACTCGAACAGATCAGGTATGCATTCGAAGCTGGGCATCTTACCGATACCGAACTGGCCGTAAAAATTGTAGAGCAGGTAAGGTATTGCCTCACTGATATGAATATGTACGCCATTAGCAGCAAAAAAACCATCGACCCAAACCACACCTTTAACTGGTACAATTGCGATGTACTGGGAAGCATCGCTTACCTGGTCGATTTTAAAGACCGCATGGCCTGCTACAACAGGTTTAATACTTTTAATTACTTAAGAACCGAAGATCAGGCCTATTGCAAACAAACCAAACAATGGATGCAGGGCCTGATTATGAAATCGGTTTCTTTTAGCGGCCAGGGAGAAAAACACCGCAATAAATATCTATATAATGCCTTTGCAGAATGCGACAAGCTGTTGAGGGAGATTACAAGCAGCTAATTGCTTGCATGTTATGGATACGATAGATTGGGCATGACAAAAAAATCGTAACTTTACTAAAAAAACAAAATGAGTTATACTGACAGACATATTGTTGAAACTTATTCAGGATTATTTGAGGGACTAAGCTCTTCAAGTAAAATTGAATTAATAGAAAATCTTTCAAAGTCATTAAAAACCGAAAAGACAACAAAAGACAATAAATTTTACAAATCATTCGGGGCTTTTTCTACAGAAAAATCAGGCGAGAAAATCATAAAGGATATTAAATCAAGCAGGGTTTTTAGAAGTAAGGAAATCAAATTCTAATGCAGTATCTGCTTGATACAAGCATCTGTGTTTTCTTTTTGCGAGGAAAATTAAATTTAGATGAGCGCATTCGCCAAAAAGGACGAGAAAATTGTTTCATTTCAGAAATAACAGTTGCAGAACTTCGGTACGGTGCGGAGAATAGCGATAACTCGGCGAAATCACATAAAGCTGTTGACGCATTTGTAAGCGGACTTTCAATTGTACCAATCTATGGCTCAATTAAACGATACGCAAAAGAGAAGGTTAGACTTCGAAAAATGGGTAAACCCATACACGACGAGTTCGACCTATTTATTGGTGTCACAGCGATTGAGAATAAACTAACATTGGTTACAGATAATATAAAGGACTTTGAACGTTTGGATGGCATAAAAATAGAAAATTGGTTTGACAGAAAATAGCATTCGACAAATACAAAACCATTAACCAAGATACCCAAGAGAAACACTAGATCAATAATTAAGCGTTAAGCCTGCGCCAAAACCCATATCGCTATCATAATGCGTAGAAATACCCATGTATTTAGTGGTAATAAATTTAAGTCCGCCCATAAATTCTTTATCGCTATTTACCATAAAGCTTGCCCTTAAGCGTTTAGAAATCGGTATATCTTCACGCATCAACTGCAAACGAACATTACCATCATGATACACTTCTGCCTGCGCTACCACTAGCATTGGCAAGGTATAGGCAAGCCCTACACTAAACAATCTTCTGTTATCCTTTGTGCTTTTTTGGCCAAAAATATTGCTTTCCTGTTCGCCAGCTTCCATTTTCCGGTAGCGCCAATCGAAACCCACAAAAGGCATTAACCATTGCATTCTATCTACGTACCGGCCAATATGAGTTTCGGTTTCAAAGCCGTGCATTTTATTATAACCTAAGCGCCATTCGGCGCCAATACTCCAGCGCGTATTTGCCAACATGGCCATACCGTCGTTTCCGTTACTGGCAAAATCGTTTTCGGCCATAAAATGAAACATCCTGTCATCGGCAAAAAGTTTTCGTTGCGCCAATTTAGGGTTTGGGATTTCGGGATTTAGCGGTGAATTTTCATAACTAAAGATTTTACCCATTCCACTCATCATGTGGTACAAAATGTGGCAATGAAAAAACCAATCGCCACTTTCTGAAGCGCTAAACTCAATGGTATCGCGCTCCATGGGCATAATATCGATTACATTTTTTAAAGGAGCGTAATCGCCCTGACCATTAATTACCCTAAAATCGTGCCCATGCAGGTGCATAGGGTGCCGCATCATACTGTTGTTATATAAAATGATCCGCAGGTTTTCGCCTTTTTTAATGAGGATTTTATCTTCCTCAGAAATGGTTTTATTATCCAGAGTCCAAACATAACGGTTCATGTTGCCCGTTAACTGAAACTCCATTTCACGGGTTGGGGCTTTGGGCAAAACCGTTTTTTCAGGCGAGCGCAACATATCGTAATTTAATGTTGTCATAGGGCCTTTTGCGCCTTTGCTACTACCCATATTATGGGCTTTATGTGCATCAGCAACAACAGTATCAGTCCCACTATCATCCAGCTCAGCATACATTACGGCATTCATATCCATCGCCTGATTCTGCATTTTCATGCCTTCCATCTGCACCAGATTACCATTCATATCCATCATTTCGTTCATCATTTTCATGCCTTCGAAATATTTCAATTTGGGCATTTTTTGAGCCGGAACTTTTTGCCCACTACCCAACCATAAGGAAGCAGATTTGGTACGGTCTTCGGGGGTTACCAAAAACTCGAAGCTTTTATTTTCGGGGATGGTTACCATTACATCATAGGTTTCGGAAACAGCAATAATGAGCCGATCTACTTCTACAGGTGTTACATCGTTACCATCGTTGGCCACCACCGTTATTTTACCACCGGCATACGTGAGCCAAAAATAGGTAGATGCCCCACCGTTAGCAATTCGCAACCTTACCTTATCGCCTGCTTTGAGCTTGTTTGGCACCTGATATTGATTTTTTCCATTTACTAAAAATGCTTCGTAATACACATCACTCACATCCATGGCAGTCATCCGTTTCAGTTCGTTGGTGAGCTTGGTTTTAAAGTGCCCACCATTTATGGCTTCGGCATAACTCTGTGTTGTGCCTTTTTTTATCGCGAACCAATCATTGGCATTGTGTAATCGCCTGTCAACTTCGTGGGGCATCATATTTGTCCACTCACTTAAAACAACAGGTATCGTAGGTATAACAGGCTCTTTTCTTTTGTTTAAGATCATCGCACCGTACATCCCAATCTGCTCCTGCAAGCCCGAATGGCTATGGTACCAATGGGTACCGTTCTGTATAATAGGAAAACGGTAGACATGGGTTTTATTGGGCTCAATAGGCATTTGGGTTAAATAAGGAACCCCATCATATTGATTTGGCAAAAACAGCCCATGCCAATGCAACGAAGTTGACTCCTTAAGTCTATTATGTACATGTATTTCTGCTGTATCACCCTCGGTAAAAGTTAGTGTTGGCATAGGTATTTGCCCGTTAACCGCAATGGCTCTTTTAGGTTTCCCACCAAAAGTCACCGTTGTATCGGCAACATATAAATCATAGCGCACAACCCCTGGCGACTTTTTGTTGCCTAAAGTTTCCACATCACTTGCTTTGAGGGGAACTTTTTTTGGGGCGGCTGCTTTTACTTCACTGTACTGATGTTGGCCAAAAGCAAAGCTACTGAGCAAAATACTAAGGCAACAAACTAAAATAAACTTCATTTTGTAGCGTATGTTTTATTTAAGCACCTCGGCAACCTTACCACAAGTTAACATTTTACTGCCATAATACGGATTTTTTATCGCCTCGGTTTCACTTAACCAATAGCTTTTTTTCATCGGGCAATAAGCATAATAAACAGGTTTATCACTCAGTTTTACCGCTTTTACCAGGGCATAAAAATCGGTCGACAGGGAAGTAAAATGATCTCTTTGATGTTCGATATCTTTACTTTCCGCAACGTGCTCGGCATCAAATAATATTTTATCACGCAATACTTTCGAAGTATTCGTTTTCTCATTGGCTTTTATGGCATTAATTAATGCGGTAGCCTTGGTACCAGCCACGCTTGCATTGCTGCTAATTAAGGCATCTTTAACTTCGTAATAAGCCTGCAAAGGGTTAACCGCTGCTGCTTTTTCCTGTGCTGAGGCGCTGCCAACTACAATTAGTACAAGGACATTGATTGCCCAGAATTTAAATAACCTTTTCATTTTGTGTTAAGTTAAATGTTATCAACCTATTTCCTGATACCAGTTAGCGAGCTGTTTTTTAAATTTGCTTTGCAACCATAACAGGGTTTTATTATTACACAAAACTAGCGGTATGGCCTTTCCTGATGTTACACTTTTACCGAAAATGTTTATATAATTATTGCTTGTAGTTGGGCCATGAGGTTGGCGTTAAGCGGTTGGTGTGGATTAAGTAATTCAACAATTAGCCTTTTATAAGTAAGGTCCTTCGACTAAACTTTCATTAATAGGTTCCAATATATGGGTCGTCATCTCGACCGAAGCAAAGCGGAGTGTTCCAAAGGAACTCCTTCGGAGGAGAGATCTTTTAACATAGTCCAAAGATCTCTTCCCGAATCTTCGGGATCGAGATGACGATATTTCGAGAACATTTATCTCCTTAAATCCCACTGTTATTTTATATTCATTTTTATGAAATAAATTATCACTCAGGATGACAAATCGCAGTTTTACTGCATGCCTCATCCATCTTCATGATCTTCCATTTCCCATATAACATTTTCCATCTTTAACCTATATTTGCACATGCTTAAAAAAGAACGCTACAAACTTTTTGTAGAACATTTTTCGGCCAAGCAGCCTGATGCAGAAACCGAGTTACATTATAATAATCCCTACCAGCTTTTAGTGGCGGTAATCCTTTCAGCACAATGCACCGATAAAAGGGTAAACATGGTAACCCCTGCGCTTTTTCAACGCTTCCCTAATGCTAAAGCACTGGCTGAAGCTACGCCCGATATTGTTTTCGATTACATCAGAAGCATCAGCTACCCCAACAATAAGGCTAAACACCTGGTGGGTATGGCTAATATTCTGCTTAACGAATTTAACGATGTGGTGCCTTCGGGGATTGACGATTTACAGAAAATGCCAGGTGTTGGCCGCAAAACCGCCAATGTAATTGCCTCGGTAATTTACAATGCACCGGCGATGGCGGTTGATACCCATGTTTTCCGTGTGGCCAACCGTTTGGGTTTAACCAATGGTAAAACCCCACTGGCGGTTGAAAAAGATTTAGTTAAAAACCTTCCCGAACACGATATCCACATTGCACACCACTGGCTTATTCTGCACGGACGTTACGTTTGTGTGGCCAGAAGCCCCAAATGTGATGTTTGCGAAATTACCTACATGTGCAGGTACTTCGAACGGTTAACCGCTCAAAACGAAAGAGATAAATTAAAAGCTTAAAAAATTATTTTCACTTTACTATTGACATTAGCTAAAAAACATTTACCTTAGCTAAATATATTAGTATTATAAATATCAACATTTAAGCATATTAGCCGATAAACGATTATATTTACGCAATCAATGAAAAAAGAAATGAGCACTGCAAATCCAGATAAATTAAAAGCCCTACAACTTACTTTAGATAAGCTAGAGAAATCTTACGGTAAAGGTACCATCATGAAACTTGGCGATTCTGCCGTTGAACCGATAGATTTTATTTCTACCGGATCAATCAGTTTAGATATTGCCCTAGGTATTGGCGGTATTCCAAAAGGCCGTGTAATTGAAATTTATGGTCCGGAATCTTCTGGTAAAACAACTTTAGCTACACATATTATTGCCGAAGCACAGAAAAAAGGCGGTATTGCTGCTTTTATCGATGCAGAGCATGCTTTTGATCAGTTTTACGCGAAGAAACTAGGTGTAGATACCGATAACCTTTTAATCTCTCAACCAGATAATGGTGAGCAGGCATTAGAAATTGCTGATAACCTGATCCGTTCGGGTGCTATTGATGTAATTGTAATTGATTCTGTTGCCGCTTTGGTTCCTAAAAGTGAAATTGAAGGCGAAATGGGCGATAGTAAAATGGGGTTACACGCCCGTTTAATGAGTCAGGCGCTACGTAAATTAACCGGAACAATTTCTAAAACCGGATGTTGCTGTATTTTCATTAACCAGTTACGTGATAAAATTGGGGTTATGTTCGGAAACCCTGAAACCACAACGGGTGGTAACGCCCTGAAGTTTTACGCATCCGTACGTTTAGATATCCGTCGTATTTCACAGATCAAAGATTCTGATGAAGTTTCCGGTAACCGTGTGAAAGTAAAAATCGTTAAAAATAAAGTGGCTCCACCTTTCCGCATTGCAGAATTTGATGTAATGTTTGGTGAAGGTATTTCTAAAAACGGAGAGATTGTAGATTTAGGTGTTGACTTCGGCATCATCAAAAAAGCAGGCTCTTGGTATTCTTACGGAGATACTAAACTCGGCCAAGGTAGAGACGCCGTAAAACAATTGTTAAGCGACAACCCTGAACTTGCAGAAGAATTAGAAATTAAAATTAAAGCCGAAGTAACCGGCGATAAATTGGCTGAGAAATAAGCCGATCTTAAATCCCATAATATCAAAACGCCTTGCTAAAATTATTTAACAGGGCGTTTTGCTGTAAGTTGAAATTTTTATAGAACAAGCCTTTGTCAAAAGCAGTGATTAATTCTGGCTAAAAATGGCGTTAAAATCTTTGGTTACATATACAATTACCAAAAGTGCAGCAATAACCAAAGCACCCAAAATAATCACGCCCCAGCTTCCCTTTAGTTTGTTTTTGTCATTTCTGATCAACCAATATAAAATACCGATTAGCGGTATGGCACAAACAATCCAAAATATTAACGATGCTCCAGTCATATATACAAATTCAATTTAACAATTATTCAGTTGGCTTTTTTTGCCAGTTTTCATTTTTTATGCGCTCATTAACAGGCGTCATCCTGAACTTGTTTCAGGATCTATCCAGAGAATTAATCACTCAGGAGTTCTTTACATTAGCTCGCAACCAGCTATCGTTGTAAGATTGCTTCGTCAGCTGAAAAAGCCTTCTCGCAATGACGAACGAGGGATACCCAGTTTTCAATTGGCGGTTTACAGTTTTTTGCCACGGAAGCACAGAAACACGAAGGTACACTGCCTTAACCACCGTAGTAAGATTGCTTCGTTCCTCGCATCCGATAGCTATCGGATGACGAATGAGGGAATTAACCAGTTTTCGGTTGGCGGTTTACAGTTTACAACCATTAGCCACGGAAGCAAAAAACAAAGATCCTGAAATAAATTCAGGATGACGCTCACTAAGTAGTAACCAGCTAACAAGTTTAGGCAATTAACCATAAACTAGTGACTACTGAACCAATGACCAATGAACCAATGACCAATGAACCCAAATTAAAACTCCATCCTCGCCATTGGCGAAATATCCTGTCCTACGAAATCCTGTTTCAGATATTTCTGGTAGCCTGCTATGGCAATCATCCCTGCATTATCTGTACAGTATTGAAAGGCGGGGATATATACCTTCCAGCCCAGTTCGTCAGCTGTCTGCTGTAATCCATTTCTTAAACCAGAGTTCGCCGAAACACCTCCTGCAATAGCAATTTCATTAATTCCGTATTGTTTTGCTGCTTTTTTCAACTTATTCAGCAAAATTTGCACAATGCTATGTTGAACCGAGGCGCAAATATCATCTAAATTTTCGGCAATAAAATTAGGGTTCTCTTTTTCCTGCTTCCTGATAAAATACAGGATAGAGGTTTTAAAGCCGCTAAAGCTAAAATTCAGATCGGCAATTTGCGGTTCGGCAAATTTAAAGGCCAAAGGATTTCCACCTTGTGCATGTTTATCGATCAGCGGCCCACCCGGATAAGGCAAAGCCAGTAATTTAGCAGTTTTATCAAAAGCTTCACCCGCAGCATCATCTAATGTTTCGCCAACTATTTCCATATCAAAGTAATCCTTTACCAGCACAATCTGCGTGTGCCCGCCCGAAACGGTTAAACAGATAAATGGAAAACCTGGCTTAGGATCATCAATAAAGTGCGCTAAGATGTGCGCATGCATATGATTGACAGAAATTAAAGGTATATTTAAAGCTAATGCAAAAGATTTTGCAAAAGAAACACCAACCAGTAACGATCCTAAAAGGCCGGGGCCACGTGTAAAAGCGACAGCATTAATGTCCTGTTTTGTAACTTTAGCATTAATTAAAGCTTGTTGTACGGCAGGCACAATATTTTGTTGATGTACCCTTGAAGCTAATTCAGGTATAACACCACCATAATTTTGATGAATTGTTTGGTTTGCAATAACATTGGCAGTAATTTTGCCGTTGTTACAAATAGCAACGGATGTATCATCGCAAGAAGACTCGATAGCAAGTATAACAGACAAATTATTAATATTTAAGCTGCAAAATTATTAAAAAACTATTTAAAATACTCCTTTGGGTAATCGCATCAATAATCTTGCTGCTTGCGCTTCTTATTTTTTCTTTACAATTTAAGCCTGTTCAAACTTATTTTGCGCAGAAGGCTGCCGCATATTTATCTAAAGAGCTTAAAACCACCGTATCAATCAAGAGCCTCTACATCAAGCCATTTAAATCTATTGTACTCGAAGATTTATTGGTTTTAGATTTACAAAAAGACACTTTACTGAGCACACCACAATTTATGGTGGATATTAATCAATTATCCATTGATAAAAAGATCATTGATATCAATACCCTTCAAATTAACAACGGGCAGTTTTTCCTAAAGGATTTCAAAGATAAGTCTTCTAATCTCGATTTCATTATAAACTACTTCGATTCTGGTAAACCTACTGTAAAGAAAAAGAAAAGCAAACCATACGATATTAATATTGGCCGCATTATTTTAAATAAATTCGCCTTTAGGTATATCAATTACAGGGCAAAAGATACCGTTCAGGGCAAAAGTGTAAACTTCGAAAATGTATCTGTTAAAGAATTGAGCGGAATTTTTGAAGGGCTCGATACTAAAAACCATTTGATTAAAACCAATATCAAAAACCTAACTTTTAAAGAGCGTAGCGGGTTTTACCTTAAAAACTTAACGGCTCAAACCACTATAGACAGTAATGCCATCGAGCTGAAAAACCTATTGCTCGAAACCAATCAGAGCCGTTTAACAAACTACTACCAAATGCGGTTTAAAAGCTATAAAGACTTTAACCACTATGTAGATAATGTTCGGATGAAGGCCATTTTTAAAGATAGCCACATCACTTCCAGAGATATAGCCTTCTTTGCTCCGGAACTGAACACCATGAAACTCGACCTTGATGTTGATGGCCAGATTACGGGTTTAGTGAATAACCTTAAAGCCAAAAAATTATCGTTAAGAACCGGAAAAGCCACACACATTAAAGGCGATTTTATTTTAAAGGGACTGCCGAAATGGAAAGAAACCTTTATGGACCTCAACATTGAAATGGCGGGAACGAATAAAACCGATCTGGATGAGGTACTGGCCGGCATTACCAACAGCAAAAAGAAAATTGTTCCGGTAATTGTAAACAAATTCGGTAACATTAATTTTAACGGAAGTTTTACCGGTTTCCAGAACGACTTTATTGCTTACGGCGAATTTAAAACCAAACTTGGCCGTATTGTTTCGGATGTGAACATGAAAATCGATAAAAACGATGTTCCTTCGTATACAGGGAACGTAAAAAGCTACGATTTTAACCTTGGCAACCTGATTGACGAAAAAAGCCTTGGCCGTATCAGCTCTTCACTGTATGTTAAGGGCCGCGGTACTGCGCTTAAAGATTTGACCGAGAAGATAAACGGCGATGTAACCTATATCGACTTTAATAATTACCGTTACCATAATGTGAAGATTGACGGAACCTTTAACAAAAAGTATTTTGATGGCAAGCTGAGCATTAACGACCGTAATGTTAAACTGGTTTTTGATGGCGGAGTAAACCTGAATCCTAAACTGCCGGTATTTAACTTTAATGCCACTATTTCTAAAGCAAGATTAAAGGCTTTAAAGCTGCTGAAAGATTCGTTGCAGGTTGATGCTAAATTTACCACCAATTTCTCAGGCACCAACCTGAACAATATATCTGGCAAATTACTAATCGAACAAATTAGGCTGCAAAATCCGAAGGGCATTTACAGTGTCGATTCGGTACAGTTAATGGCCAACGGCACCGGTACGAGCCGGGTACTCGATATCCGGTCGGATATTTTAGATGCCAGCATTAAAGGCGAGTACGATTTAAATTCTATTGTTTCTTACTACAAAGCCATCGCCAAAACTTATATCCCTTCGTTAAAGGCCGATATTATCAAATACAAGAACCAGATTTTTCAGTTTAACCTGCAGGTTAAAAAGTTCGAACCGCTGGCGCAGATATTTGTACCCGGTTTAGAATTAGAAGAAGGGGCTACATTAACCGGCGATTTCGACTCGCGCAATAATACGGCGACACTGAACGGTTTTGTAAGGAAACTAAAATACAATGGCATTGTGGTAAACAATATCATCCTCGATGAAAATACCACCACACAGCAGCTTCAACTGATTGTAACTTCAGATCGGGTGCAGATTAACGACAGTTTGTTTATTAAAGATGTAAATATTTCCAACATCCTGCGGAACGACAGTTTGGCTTTCAACGTAAAAATGTCGAACGCCGAAGAGGACAATCAGCTCGATTTAAACGGCCTGGTAGAGTTTACCAAAAACCAGGATACCACAGCAAGGCTAAGCGTATTGCCTTCTATCTTAAAAATCAACAACGAAGAGTGGCGCATCCAGGAGAAGGTACGCATCGTGCTCAACAATGGCAAAACAGAGATCAGTAATTTCGATTTAACCAACGGAAAGCAGCAGGTTATTATTGATGGATTAATTTCGGAAGACCCTAAAGATTTAATCAGTGTTGGCTTTAAAGATTTCAACTTAAAAACCCTGAACCCTTTTACCAAAGGTTTTGGTGTTAAACTGGGTGGAAACCTGAACGGAACAACCGATCTGTACGGCATACTAAAAGCACCAAGGGTTGCCGACGATTTAAAGATCGATTCCTTAAACTTTAACGATATCTATATCGGTACCTTAACCGATACCTCATCATACAGCAACGAGAGCAAAAAGATCAACGTATTTACCCGCATCATGGCCGACGATTCGGAGACTTTTAAACTGACAGGAAATCTCGATTTAAAAGAAAAAGAAATCGATCTCGCTGTAAAAATGGATGAGAGCAAGCTTACTATCCTTGAGCCTTTCGTTAAACAACTGGTATCGAATTTAAAAGGGAATATCTCGGCTGATTTAACCGTAAAGGGCAAATTAGAAAAACCTGAAATTAATGGAACCCTATCATTAGACAAAGGGCAGCTGATGGTAAATTACCTAAAAACCACTTATGTGATTACCGATGAGGTAGAAGTAAACAATAGTGTAATTGAACTCGGCGATTTTGAACTTAAGGATCTGGAAGGTCATGAGGCTACTGCACGCGGCACTGTTGATTTAAACGACATCAATTACCCTACATTGAAAGTAACGGTAAATGCAAACAGTTTAATGGCCTTAAACACTACCGCGAAAGACAATTCGGTATACTATGGCCGTGCTTATGGCACAGGTGTATTTACGTTTACAGGGCCTACCAATAAAATGAAGATTGATATTAAGGCCAAAACGGAGAAAGGAACCGTTTTCAACCTGCCTTTAAACAGTTCGGAAACCATATCAGATAAAGATTTCATTAATTTTGTAAGCCGCGATTCGACTGTTCTGGTTAAGAAAAAAACCAACTTTGATGGCCTGACCCTAACCTTCAAATTAACCATCGACCCGAATACCACGGCGAATATATTTACAACCCTGGGTAATTTAAGTGGCAAGGGTAATGCCGAGCTGAACCTGAACATCAACAGTTTCGGCGATTTCGAAATGTCTGGCGATTATATCATCGAAACCGGAAGTTTCGATTTTACGGCCCAAGAGGTAATTAACAAAAAATTCGAAATCAGGCAAGGTGGAACCATCCGCTGGACGGGTAACCCTACGGCCGCACAGATAAACTTAAAAGCAGTATATGCTTTAAGGGCGAGCTTGAACGACCTTTACAAAGCAGCCAACCGCGATGCTAGTAGTAATGCCAACCAAAGGGTAAATACCGAGGTTGAGATGGGCTTAACGGGTTTACTCTTAAAACCAGATATTAAACTTGACATTAACTTCCCTGCTCAGCCTTCTATCAAAGAAGAACTGCAAACCTATTTCAGCGACCAGAACAACCTGAACCTGCAGGCTTTCAGTTTAATCATCAGAAGGAGTTTTGCCCCCGGAAACGGAGGAGAATCGATCGGAAATCAGCTCAGTTCTACCGCAACCAGTACAGCTACCGAGTTGGTATTTAACCAGTTTAACAATGTACTTTCTTCATTAAACTTAAATTTTGTCGATCTGAATGTGCGCTCGTTGAGCGAGGCCAATGCATCGTTCAAATTCTTTAGCGATCGTTTAATTATCAATGCAGGTATTGTAGATCGGAACAGTGTGAACGATTTTACTGTTATCGACTTCTCTAAAGACAACGTGGGTAGAGAGGTTGAGGCCCTTTTCTTAATCAAAAAAGACGGAAGCTTAACCGTTAAGGCGGCAAACAAACCACCTACGCAACAAAGTATCTTCTTAAACAGCGGGATTAGCTCAACGGCGAACGTTACGTCTTTTGGTTTGGTTTATACCCAGCAGTTTGATACGTTTAGGGAGTTTATCCAGAAAATTTCTGGTGCTTACCGCCGAAATTTAAAGCGGAAACAAAGCCAGGCTCCTGTTAAAACGAATAAACCGATCAATAAAGAAGCGATTATCAATCAGAGTAAAGGGAATCAGAGGAGGTAGAGGGTTCATTAGTCAATAGTTTATTGGTCCAGGTGGGCCGTCATTCCCGCGCAGGCGGGAACCACGCAGTGCTCAGCGAAGCTAATCTTAATGCCTATTGCGTTCCAGTCTTTACTTATTCACTAAAACCACAAACAACATAGATACTGAACAAGTTCAGGAAGATGAACCGCAGGGGGATTAACCGACACTAAACTCAGTCGATACATCATACCTTATAGATCCTGAAACAAGTTCAGGAAGACGAACCACAGAGGTGAATAATCGCTATACGGAACTTAAATGATCTTATATGTCTTACATGATAAAAAAACCTATCGATGGACGCGTACCGCAGATTGACGCATAATAAGAAATTAACTCGGATTATGGCGGTCGTCATTCCCCCGCAGGCGGGAATCTTAATGCCTATTGCATTTTACCTATCGGTTGGTGTCCCACCAACCGAAACTTAATCAGCATGAACACTATGAAATAGAATCATTATCTTTTTGGTCGGCGAGACACCGACAATAGAAAAAGATCCTGAAACAAGTTCAGGATGACGAACCACAGAGGTGAATAATCGATATACCTAACTTAAATGGTCTTATATGTCTTACATGGTAAGAAACCGATAGAAGACCATTATGTTAACGATATAGACCCTTCGCTGCGCTCTCCACAGGAGTCCTTTGGACAGGATGACAAATATATCAAACAAAAAGACCAACAATCGAACACCCGTTCAACTGTTGGTCTTTAAATATTTTAGCCATCAAGCTAGGCTAAGCGCAGGAATCTCCAAACGCCACACGCCAAACTTTCAACCTATCCTTTCATAATCGAATGGCCCATTTTATCTCTTTTGGTGGTTAAATAACGTTCGTTATGTACGTTACTTGCAATTTCGATCGGAATATTTTCGACCACTTCTAAGCCATAACCAATTAAACCTGCTCTTTTGGTTGGGTTATTACTCATTAAACGCATTTTGGTAACTCCTTCTGATCGTAGGATCTGCGCACCTACACCATAATCGCGTTCATCGCCTTTAAAGCCTAATTTAATATTCGCTTCCACTGTATCGAAACCGGCATCCTGTAGGTTATACGAGCGTAATTTATTAATCAGCCCGATACCTCTACCCTCCTGGTTCATGTATACGACAATGCCTTTACCTTCCTTTTCGATCATTTCCAATGCTTTGTGCAACTGCGGACCGCAATCGCAACGGCAGGAACCAAAGATATCGCCTGTTACACAAGAGCTGTGTACACGTGCTAAAATAGGTTCGTTGGCGTTCCATTCGCCTTTAGAAATGGCTAAATGTGTGGCATTGTTATCCAACTGGGTATAAGCTGTCATTTTAAAATCACCCCAAGCAGTAGGTAAATCGATGCTAACCTCTTGTTTAATCAAACTATCCATGGTTAAACGGTAAGCGATTAAATCTTCGATTGATATAATTTTTAACTGGTGCTGTTCGGCAATTTTAAATAAATCAGGGAGTCTGGCCATTTCGCCATCTTCTTTTAAAATCTCTACCAATAAACCTGCAGGTTTCATGCCGGCCAAACGCGCTAAATCTACCGCTGCCTCTGTATGACCAGCGCGGCGGATTACGCCACCATCTTTTGCAATTAAAGGAAAAATATGTCCTGGTCTGCCCAACTCTTCAGGATTGGTTTTAGGATTAACCAGGGCCAGCATGGTTTTAGAGCGGTCGCTTGCTGAGATTCCTGTGGTACAACCGTGTCCAACCAAATCTACGGAAACCGTAAAATTAGTTTCGTAAGCTGCCGTATTTTTACCCACCATCAGGTTTAGGTTTAACTCTTTACAACGTTCCTCTGTTAGTGGCGCACAGATTAAACCACGGCCGTAAGTAGCCATAAAATTGATGATCTCGGGCGTTGCATTTTCGGCTGCCGTTAAAAAATCACCTTCGTTCTCTCTATTCTCATCATCTACAACAATAATCACTTTACCAGCTTTTATATCTGCGATGGCTTCTTCTATTGTGTTTAATTTTGTTTGCATTTTATAAACATTATGGGGCAAATGGCGTGTAAGGCATATTAAAATCAATTTATACCACAACCAATAACCCGTACAAATGTACAACCTTATTGAGCAATATTTGGATTAAAATATCATCTGTAAGTAAAGGAAAAGACGCCTATTTTTCCTTCTTTTTAAACAGCTGGAGGAAGAGCTGCTTGTAATAATTTACATCAAACAAGGCCGAATCTACTGTAGCTTTATAGGTTAAAAAGGCCGCCAGTGGCGATAAAACAATTACGGCAATCCACATCCCGAATATCGGGTTTAAATTACCTTCGCGTGCTGATTTTTCGGCCACAGTGGTAATAATGTGATACACCAGAAAGAAACAAATGGCCACCACAACCGGTAAGCCCATCCCGCCTTTTCTGATAATCGCACCTAATGGCGCACCAATAAAAAACAACAGGATACAAGATGCGGCCAGGGTAAATTTACGCTGGTACTCTACCGTTGTAAAAATAATTTCGCCGGTTAAATCGGTTTGGCGTGGCCCCCAGTTGGGTACATGCTGCATAATATTCGCCACCGTATTGTTTGCATTATCGAGGGCCAGTTTCCGCGATCCGTTAGGGATACTCTTCAATATTACATCATCAATCTCTTTCGGTACGGCTTTTACTTTGGTATAACCCTTGGTAACATTAAACTGCTTAAAGTTGCTGGTGAGGTTGGCAATGGTACGCATTTTCATCGTATCCAATTGTTTGGTCAGCGAGTCGCGCTTTTTTACAATCCCCTTCAGGTTTAACATGGGCGTACTGTTTCCAAAAGCATTCGGATCGGTGGTATTGGGATCAAAAGACGACATATCGAAACGCGGTGAGGTTTCTTTAAAACGGTTCCGCGTAAAAATCTGCCGTGGGTTATACATCCCGTTTTTCGAAGCCTGCTCTTCGTACTGCACACCATTTTTAAGGTAAAGCACCAAAAACTTACCATCGGCTGTTTTATTCATCTTACCCTCTCTGGCCAGAATTACTTTCGGAATCCCGTTATTTTCACGGTGATCGTAGATCATGATATTGTGTAGCGTCCCGTCTTCCTCTTTCGAATCGACACGGATGGCATAACCTGGAATGGCATTGTTAAAAACCCCTGGTTTGATCAAAAATGAAAGTTTTTTGTTCCTGACATCGTACAGTAAAGAGCCAAATTTGAGGTTGGCCTTAGGCAGCATATAGTTGGCAAAAAAGAAGGAGGCTATGGTGAGCATCAAAATTACCACAAACAGCGGGCGCATGGCTTTCTGTAAAGAAATCCCTGCCGATTTAATGGCCACCAGCTCATAATTTTCGCCCAGTGTACCAAAAGTCATGATGGATGAAAGCAGTACCGATAGCGGCAGCGCCATAGACACGTTGGCTGCCGAGGCGTAATACATCAGCTCAAGAATGGTGTACCATTCGAAACCTTTTCCAATTAAATCATCAATCCATTTAAAGAGAAAAAACATCAATAGAATAAACATCATAACAAAAAATGTTGCTATGAATGGCTTCACAAATGCTTTTATTAATAGAAGATGTATTTTTTTCACCCTACAAAGGTAAACAATACGAAGGTAATTTATGCACCCAAAACGCTAATCAGATAATCGATCTGGTTATCCCAGATTAATTTTTTCTCTGCAAGAAGCTCATCGGTCGTAAAATCAGTAATCGAGAGGGCAACATCATTGGTTAGTTCATCCTGTACAATTTCCATCTCAAAATAACATTGAGGTTCATCATCCAGCCACTTAAATTTAACAAGCTTATTTTCTTTAATGGAAACCAGTTTTGCTTTTTGCTGCTCATCATCCCATGTAAAAGTATATACCTGATCGCGAAAATTCACATCGTCCGCAAACCATTGCGACAAGCCGTTTGGCTCACTAATAAAACTATACAATATTCTTGGTGACGATCTAACTTCGTACTCTAGTGTAAATTTTTTCTTTTCTGCCATGTTAGTACACTACCAGGATAATTTTCCGGACTATTTTTTAATATTATTTTTCTAAAGAAAGGTAATTTATTCTATATCTGCAACAATATAATTTTTATTGGTTCAAGGTGCGGGTTCAGTGGTTCATTTGCCATTGGCTCATTGGTTATTGGCATACTAGTTCATTGGTCATTGGTTCATTAGTCAGTGGTCACTCCCCTCGTCAGTTCATGCCAGAAGGCTATTTTGACGACGAACGCAGGGCGGGTAGTTGATTAATTGGCCCCTAATTTCTGCTTAACATCCGCAATACTGACTAATAAAAAATCTGATGCTTATATAAACCTTATTTAGTTAAGAAAAAGATGCTACGTAGCTGACCACTTTGTGGGAAATAAAGAATATTACTAAACCTGCTATAAAAAGCTATAATACAGACCATTAACCGTATAATAAATTTTATTTCTATTGAACTTATATGACCTTATATGTCTTATATGGTTAAGAAAGGCGGGTAATTGTTGGAATTATTTCAGTAAAGGCAGGCAAAATGTTGTTTATCTTTCTCTACCCCCTTGTTTACCTTTCCCTACCTATTCTTTACCCTTTGTTTACCACTTGTTTACCCTTTCTGTACACCAAGTTAACCCCAGGGTTACCCCACGGTTACCTTTTCTTTACCCTGGCATTACCTAATTTATTACCTAAAAGGCAAAGGATTCGCGAATATCAGCCATGGAAAAAGTTACCTTGGAGATGACTTGGTAGCACCAAAGGGTAATCAATCTGTGAAACCATTAATTTTACGAGCACAAATGGTCAGCTGAAATATCATTCGCACATACCGTAAGCAATAGACTTGATCATATGCTAAGACCAGGAATGCGGTTAATTCTGCGGTATCCGCCGAAATGCTGTGCTTTATATGTTATTAATTCCTAAAAGCAGGCTCGCTTAAGGCCTAAAATAACGACTACAGGTTACTAAAAACAATCAAATTTACTGAGCAATAAGGCTTTAAAGTATTTTTTACATTTCTTTTTAATAGAATGTATATTTATTCTATATTTGCAACTCTTAAAAATAACCACATCGATATTTACGTTATTTAGTAAATATTACCCGGCGGGGTAGCTCAGATGGTTAGAGCGCAGGATTCATAACCCTGAGGTCGGCAGTTCGATCCTGCTCCCCGCTACCATAGTGGGCAAATCAAATTTTTGTTTGGTTTGCCCCTTTTTTTTGCCCTCAAAAACGGCCTTTAAAGTACCTAGAACGCGTACAGCCTCATTCATTCGAACAGTTCGATGTTGTGTTCCGTCAAAAGTGAGTTTTTGGGGATAGATCGAACTAATTAATCGCCTTTTCCCTTCAGAATCTGCCTCTATATATGTTTCATGAAGGTTTTTGAGCAACCCAGTCGCTTTTCCGATTAATTCACCAATATTCTCTTTTCCCCTGGATAAATCGATGAGTCTATTTTCAAGAATAAGGATATTTCTTTCACAGTCTGATTTTATTTTCCTGTACTCAAAATCAAGAATTACATCATTGAGCATCTTGTCCCTAGCCTTCGAAATTCTATTATTAAACTCCTCCAACTGCTTTTTTACATTTGACAATTCATTATTATCTTCACTTGAAAAAGCTTGATAAACCTGTTTCAAAATCATTACATATGCCTCATGCAACAGTGGATCTATAGTATATTTTTTTAACTCCTCCACAAAAAGCTTATTGACTTTTTCCGCGTTATATCTCACCCCACATTTCGAAAAGCAATGGTAATAGTGATAGTGCTTGCTGTAACCTTTTGAAGCACTACCTGAGAGCATGTAGCCGCACTTTGGACATATCAGAAAGCCACGCAAGGGAAGCGCATCAGGAGAAGATATAGTCGTCTTTTTTGGTTTATTTCTGCCGTTCAAAACATCCATGGCTTTATAAAAGATGCTTTCCGAAACTATTGCTTTATGTTGTCCCATAACAGTATGGGCTTCCTCGTCCTTATATTTCGCAATGGGTATCCTACCGCAGTAAATGGGATTTCTAATAATCTGCCAAAAATTTTTTCTACCTGTCTTCAGCCCTTTATCCGATGCTGCCTTCCAGATCTGATCAATGAACCACTTACCCGTAGATAATTCGTCATATACCCACTTCATTATTGACGCTTGGGGCTCTACAGGACAAATATACTTTCGCCCGTCTTCGGTTACCTTGTTAGTATAACCTATGGGCGCAGGCCCCATCCATCGCCCTTCTTTCCTTGCTCTTCTCATTCCATGAAAAGTATTGAGCGCTCTTCTATCATTCTCAACCTCGGGAGCTGCGAGATAGAAAGCCAGCATCATTTTGTTTTCAGGAATGGAGATATCAAGAGGCTGCTCAATGGCTTGAGGCTCTATGCCGAGATCGCCCAAAATTTTTATCATCTGATAGGCATCCCCCGCATTTCTGCTGAATCTGTCCCATTTGGTGAAAAGTACCAAATCCGTTTGTCCTCTCTTCTTTTTTAGATCAGCCAATAATTTTTGCCATGCGGGCCGCACGAAGCTTTTGGCAGAATGGTCCTCAAAAACAACTTTCCTCACTTTGATATCTCTGGCGAAACAATATTTCTGTAGAACCTCCTCTTGGTTACGTTGCGAATATCCCTTATCAGCCTGTTCATCAGTGCTTACTCTAATGTATAAATCTGCTGTAATCATCTTCTTAAAACTTGCTCTACTTCCAAAATAGCTAAAATATATAGCAAATCCAAGATTTCCTTCGCTTGATTTATAGACATTTTTACACCTTTTTTCTTTAACATTTCCATTAATTTCTCAGGTGTAATTCGCACTATCGGAAGATGTCTCATAAGCTGTGGATAAACCTAAAATTAATTACACGTTAAACGATCATTTGTATATTACGTTCGGGATCCCGTGTTTTTTTTTGCTGTATGTACTACTTTGGAGTTATGCGATTTGGATTTACACCTTTTCTTTCACAAGAGTGATTCGGATAATTTTGAAATCAAAATTCATCGGTAGAAGCAAATTAGCATTACGCTATGGTGGGGTCCACAAGCCACAGGTGAGCGCTGGCCGTTGTAAAAGCATTTTATAAATCCGTTCCAATCTTCATGATAAATTAAGGCGGATCATAGCAGAACCTAGTCGGGCCTTTAACTACTATGATGCTAATTTTGCCCGGAACTTAGATAACTTCCGACTTTGAAAAGGCTTTTACCACTACCCTTATAATTATAGGGTAAAAAAAAGCATTCTTATTTTTTAGCTTTCTTCCGATGCACTAGGAATATCTTATTTATCGATATAAATCTCGCATATTCATAGTGCTCAAACACGTCCTCCCCTTAGGATACCCTAGATTATTTTTTTTTAGAATACATTACCAATTAGATATTGCAGAATTTTTGGATGATTTATTAATGTTTTAAGTATTTCCGAGTTCCGAGGAAATACCCGACCTCAAGGGCGCAAGATTTTTTGTGTATACAAAAATACATCTTGCAAAACACCCGAGTGGTTAAAGAATTTCTTTAAGTGACATGGTGTACATCAGAAATAGTGCGATCAGTTTGGGTCAAATGTGATTTATAGCATTAAAAAACGGTAGATTCTCTAATTACAAAACTTTTTTTGTCAAGAAAACAAACCTAAATATCAAGAAGTGAAAAGACGTAAACTTCTTAAATCAGAGTTAGAAGGAGGGCGTTTGCGTCATCGAATAGGCCTCAAATAAAAACGCCATTCCCTTAGGAATGACGCTCATCGTACTAACCAAAAGTATCTTAATTGACTACATCAAAGTATCAATAACCCGGATTTTGGGTTAAATTTTTATTCAGATCTCTTTCTGACTGTGGAATTGGCCAGAGCTCATTTTTACCCACGATAAAACTGCGTTTTTTGAAAATATAGTAGCCATTTGCGTTTACGGGATAATCTTTATAATTGGCAGGATCATTGGTAAGTTTCATACCGGTAAACTGCTGATTGTTCTCTGAGCCGATGATCCCCCATCTTAAACAATCAAAATACCTGATCCCTTCAAACGCAAATTCTATACGGCGTTCTCTGCGTAGTATTGTTCTGAGTGCTATTGGATCTAAGGTGGTTATTGCTGGCATTGCCACGGCTGCCCTTCCCCTTACTTTATTTATTGTTGCATCCAATAACGCCTGATCTACACCACCGCCAGACTCTAGCTTTGCCTCTAAATAACCAAGCAATACTTCTGCATATCTGATCAAAGGAAAGTTGTTTCCCGTATTATTGGTAGTTGCCACAGCAGGATCATCCTCAAGGAATTTATATATTGCATAACCGCTCCAAACACCAGGATACTGATTCAGGCGATCCGGAAGCGTTGTACCTGGTTTGGCAGAATAAACTTTCCCACGAAAACTCGTACGGTCGGAGATCATGATATTGAAATCCATTCTTGGATCGCGGTTGTTATATGGATTGTTTTTATCAAACAAGGGAGACTCTGCTATCGTTTTGCCATCCTTACACTCATACGCTTCCACCAGTTCATTAAATGGTGAGTACTGGTGCCATCCTCCCCACGTTTCAGGAGTAAGATATTGTAGTAATGCATGGTTGTAAGTATCTCTGATGTACTGCATCGACATGATAATTTCGCGACTGGTTTCCCCTGCATTTAAGAAAAGTTCTCGGTATCTGGGATCGATAGCATAATAATTATAATCGATGATGGTTTTATAAGTAGTGGCTGCATCTGCCCACTTTTTCTGAGCGAGCTGTAAACGGCCCAGAATGGCCAGTGCCGATGCAGCAGTCATGTGACCGAGACGGTCTGCACTTACAGAAACGGGAAGTGCAGCGGCCGCAGCCTTAAGTTCACTTTCGCAAAATGCCCAGACCTCTGCTTTAGGCGTGCGGAATACAGCATTAGCTTCGTCTACCGTCAACAGTTTTTGTACAAGCGGAACGTCGCCGAAATATAAAGCGAGATTGAAGTAATTGTATGCCCTGATTGTTTTCACCTCTCCAATCATCACTGCTTTTTGCGCAGCATCCATACTTACCAGGCCAATGTTTGCTAGAAAATTGTTGCACCTTCCAATTTGAGCATAGGCCTGAGCATAATATGATCCCACAAATCCATAGGTTGAATTTAGTGTCCCGTTGGTGAAATTATCAGGAATCGATTCCTTTTCTGATCCATTACCCGCCATCAGATCGAGATTAACCATCGATGTTGCCGCCCAGAAATTATAACCGGTAAAACCTGCTCCACTGTCATAAACCCCATTCAGCGCAAGTGTTGCGTCACTGGCTGTTTTCCAGAAGGTAGCATCAGAAATTGATGAAAGCGGCTGGGTATTTAGAAGGTCTTTTTTACATCCCGCAATCACAGTGAGGAAGGTACATCCCACCACAACTGTTAATTTATATCTAAAATTTTTCATTTTGTTTTATTTAATGATCCTAACAACATCAGATTACAATTTCACGTTTATCCCGAAGGTATAGATGGCAGAGAGCGGATAGAAGTTCGGAGAATCTCCGGAGCCTTGGCCATTTTCAGGGTCCCATCCTTCGTAAAAATCATTTAGCGTGAAAAGATTTTGTCCACCTGCAAAAACCCTCACCTTGTCAAGACTGATTTTTTTAGTCAGATTAGATGGCAAGGTATACCCGATCTGGACGTTTTTCAATCTCAGAAATGTTCCTGATCTATTCCAGTAAGAGTTTCTCTGAACATTGGCACTACCCTGGCTCAGATTGGTAATGCGTGGATAAAGTGCATTTCTGTCAGGATTTTGTGTGGTCCATGCATTTTCATATTGCCATTGCTGAACATTCCCACCGTTATATAATGCGTAGGCCTGATAAGATCCCATCTGCACCGTATATCCTCCAAGTCCGGAAAATAAAGCTGAAAAATCAAACCCTTTGTATGCAGCAGTTAAGTTTAGTCCGTAAGAAGTTTTTGGATTGGTATTTCCTAAAATCTGCCTGTCATAAGTGGCATCTACCTTTCCATCCGGAACCCCGTTTGGTCCGCTGATGTCCTTAAATCTGATGTTACCAGGAGCACCGCCATTTGGCTGTGTTGGGTAACTGGCCACATCGGCAGCGTCAACAAAAAGACCATCGGCCACAAATCCATAAATCGGGTTTAATGGTTGGCCTAGAAAGAAATTAGGGATTACGTTTTGAATATCGCCCGCTATTTTGATTACCTTTTGATTATTGTATGAGAAATTTGGTGATACGCCTAAGTTTACCCGACCTATTTTGGTATTGTAGGTCAAACTCACTTCAATGCCCCTATTCTGGATTGAACCGGCATTTTGCGTTGGTGCACTTAAGCCAAGTGTAGAGGATACAGGAACCTGGTATAAAATGTCTTTAGCTGTCCTGTCGTAAATATCTACTGTACCACTAAGCGCATTCTTGAACAATGTGAAATCAAGGCCAAGATTGGCAGTGGTTGTTGTTTCCCATTTGATATCCTGATTGGCAGCTGCAGTCACCGCAGCACCAGGTGCAATAACGCCACCAAAATTATATCTCACATTAGTGCTGATATTATACTGGTATGGATAATTGGCAATATTGGCATTACCCAATGAACCATAGGAAGCCCTGATCTTCAGTTCATTGATCCAGCTGACATTATCCTTAATAAATGATTCCTCGGAAAGTCTCCAGCCGGCAGAAACCGCTGGAAAAACCCCATATCTGTTTTTAGGCGCAAATCTTGAAGAACCGTCATAGCGAACATTGGCCTCAAAAAGATATTTACCACCGTAATCATAGTTAAAGCGGGCGAAGAAAGACCTGAAAGCGTATTCATTGGCAGATCCGGCGTTTTGCATATTTGTCGTTGCGCCAGCGTCGAGCTGATACAACAGATTGTTCGGAAATTTGTCGCGGTAGGCACTTGTGAAATTATCGCGGTGTGCTTCTTGTTGATAACCACCTAAGATAGAGAAGTTATTTTTGCCAAAACTTTTAACATATTTTAAAAGTAAATTAAGCGTAACTTCATTTCCATCGGTATTACCTATTCCCAAGCTATTTGGGCCCACATAAGTCGTCTTATCAATGTTTATATCGGCGATATATGTTGTATTCACACTCGTATAATAGTGGTAACCGGCGGTTCCGCTTAAGTTTAAGCCTGGGATAATGTCCCATGCAAGTGTGGTATTGCCATAAAAGTTTTTAGCACGTAAATTATTGAAACCTTCACTGGCGAGCCACGCTTCGGGGGCGAAGAAATCCTGTCGGCCGTAGGTACCATCTGATTTCAGTCCTGCAATAGTATTCGGCTCACGTACCGAAAATCCAATAATTCCACCTATTCCAGCGGAATTGGACTGAGGCTGTGTCTGAAATTGAGAAAAACCGAGTATACTGGTTTTAAGGCTCAGATTATCTTTGATACGGGTATCGATGTTAGCCTGTATATCGTATCTTTTGTTGTTGGTTTCTGCCGTTAATCCATTATGATCACGGTAACTTCCGGACAGGTAATAAACATTATTGCCTTCACCTCCAGAAACATTGATATTATGGTATTGCTGAAAACCTGAACCCGTATTCAACAGATCCTTTAAATGGGAAACGTTGGGAAAGTTATCAGGATCATTCCCGCTTTTGTACTTTGCTACCACATCGGCACTTGCTCCGGTTAATTCGGCATAAGTCCATGAGTCGACAAATTGTGGTAAACTTGTTATTTTCTCCCAACCAAAATAGTTGTTATAACTGATAACCGTTTTCCCTTTTTGTCCTCGTTTAGTGGTGATCAATATTACGCCATTTGCCGCCCTATTGCCGTAAATTGCTGCAGAGGCCGCATCTTTTAAAACGGTCATACTGGCAATATTGTCCGGTGCTACATCGTCCAGTGACCCTGCAATTCCATCAATCAATATTAGGGGGCTGCTGCCTGCATTGAACGTCCCTACACCTCTAATGATTACCCTTGCCCCGTCACTGCCCGGGCGGCCTCCGCCCTGTTGTACCTGAACCCCAGGTGACAAACCTGATAAAGCCTGTGATGCCTGGGTAATGGGTCTATTATCAAGATCTTTCGAGGAAACCGTACTTACCGAACCGGTCAGGTTTACTTTCTTTTGGGTTCCGTAACCAACAATAACAACCTCATCTAGTTTTTTATTGTCATCAGCTAGTTGAACATCGATCCGTGTCTGTTGTCCTATAACAATTTCTTTACTTGTGAAGCCTATGAAGCTAAATACCAGCATTCCTTTACCATCGGGGATAATTAGTGAATAATTTCCCTGTGAATCTGTCTGAGTTGCTTTTCCAGATTCTTTGTGCCTTACCACAGCTCCTGGTATTGCTTTTCCGGTAAGATCGGTAACTTTACCCCCAATAGTAATATCAATTTTTATTTGCCTGGTATTGAAAACACGTGGCTTGTGAATAACAATAGTATTATTTAAACTATAATAACGGTTTAAATTTGTATCTGCTGTTCCGCTAAAAGGGATAGCGAAAAGTATTGAGCAGAAAGTGAACGGTGTTAATAATCGGCGCCATTTTTCTGGCGACTTTGGCATCATTTCCATATTTGGTCAGTTGGTTATTTTTACTGAAAATCAGATAAGAATATTTTCAATTACCTGCTTTTCGTGTGTTAGACAAATCACATCAGCCGATATTAAACGGCGGCTTAAATAGTTTAAGGTTTGGTTCGTTTTCTTTTCATGGGCATATGATGATTTATTTGCACTTTTCCTACACGATAATTACAGGAATGGATAATATTGAGACTTTTTAGGCCGGAAAGATCCGTTTTAGTTATAGGCGACAGTTTTACCATGCTTCAAAATATTTGGTTGCACATTCTTCAAATCAGACAAAGAATATATTTCAAATATAAAAGGCGCAATAGTTGCAGGATTTATTGTAATCAGACTTCTTTTTATACTTTTCCGATTTTTCGCATTAAACAACAGCTGATAATTTTTCCTAAAAAACAAACGAGTTGATTTGCCCTCTATTTTTATGGGACTAGGCTGATGATGGTATGGACAGTTATTTGGCTTTAAACACTATAAATCAGCAGAATCCTTAAACTGCCGATAAACGAGATCAATTAACAAGCGCAGCTTAATGACTTCTAAAGGATCGCAAAACGCTGAAAGTATTTAACGTGCTTTGTTATCCAGACTCCATTAGACCGGAACACAATTACCAATATACCCTTTTGATTTACAGACACTTACAAAACAACCACATTAACAAACTGATTTATAAATAATTGAGTATTGGAAAAAAGTAATGATTGTGCCTAACAGGCTACCCCGCAAATCAGAAATCCAAACCATTAACATGGCTTGGATTTCTATTTATTACAGTAAAAGATGTTTCTTGATATCGGATGTATTGTTTCCGAGCTAATCAGTCCTTATATAACCGCACTTTACTGAACCTTACACTACTCTGATTTTTGACTACCATAGTAGAAACAAATCCTAATGTAATCTCCTGGGTCTGTGTCAATGAGAAAGGAACGGCAAAATCTTTTCCATTCTGCGAATTATCCAAAAATTTGAAACTTCCCAGGGCCTGTGAAATGTCGGCCACATCGGGCAGTGTTTGGCCCAGGTTTACAACGGCGTAAGTAGCCTCTAGTGGATTGGCAATTTCAGACACTGTTACCACATAACGATATTTCCCTGGTGGGAGTGTAATAGTTTGATAGATTTTTCCATTTGTAATTTGGGGTGTACCCCAATACTCAAAAGCAATAAAACCACCCCCATTATATGAATCCCACCCACCTACGGCGCCATTGGACATGTTTCTAGCGGCGGCATTCGTAGTCCAATCTGCAACTAAGCCCCACCTTCCATCTCTTTTACTTTGAAGAAATGGTGCTCCTGGGTTTTTTAAATAAAACTCTGTTATTTTCCGGGATGCAGAAGCGCTATAAAATGTATCAATGGCCAAGGAATCTGGTAAAAAAAGAGTCCGGTACTGAATATCTGTACCAGGATTTTGATCGGTCAAGGTCGTCTGTATTGCGTCTTTGGCTATCCTTTTAATCGTTACTTTTCCGTTTATGTTGGTATAGGTAACTTCTGCACCTATCGATCCTGCATCTGAAGCGCGCCAGTTGAGATATGTTGTTCCACTGGATGGCTGATAAACAATATTTTCCAATATACGGTTCAACAACGAATTCTCAAAAACATCGCCATAAGCGGCACCTTGCTTCAAGGCTGCGACAGATTTATTTCCGCCTTTATCGTAGGTTAGCACCTCAAATGAATAATTGCCTTCCGGAAGTGGCGACACCATTGCTTTTATGGTATCTATTCCTTTTCCCCTGGTGATGGAAACATCCTGATGATTTGCCTTGTTGTTCCAGTATATAGTGGCTTTTACGATATTTGGATCGGATATAAGCAGGAACCTGACCAATGCCCTGTTGCGTCCCGGCTGGATCCTTAATGAATCGGCTTTACCTGGGTAGACAATAACTTTGCCATCGGTGAATTTTTTGTAATCATCCATTTTGCTGCAAGAAACCATTAATAAGGCAACTGCAACAACTGAATAAGCAATAATATGTTTCATACTATATAATTTAATAAAGATCATTTGTCGTTTCCATAAAAAGTCATCTCTGAAACGTGAGCTGCCTGTCCCCCTGGTCCTATCCAAGTTTCCAATACCTTAATTCGGATATATCTTACAGGAGGTGCATCCAAAGGAACATTGGTCTCTTCACCGCGTGCAGCAGCGGCTACATCCTCATTGGAGTTTGAACCGATCGGCTGAGCAGAAGGCTTAATAGAAACACATGATGCCAATTTGGTCCAATTGGTATAACTGCCATCGCTGGCCGGATTGGTCGAACCCCAAATTTCATATCTTTTGGGATTTCCATGGTTATAAATCCATACACCCTGTCTTTGCCAAAGCGTAAAACGGCTTATCTTCGCGGTCACACCAAGATCGAAAGTAACCTGGCATGGCATACCGACATCTGTGGTATGCCACATATTTCCCTCTGCCGATATTACGTTGTTCCACAGGTTACTGATAGGCAGGCTCCAGCCAACCGGAGCGTCTGTAGGTAGGGTAAGTACCTTAAATTTGCTTTTGTCGAGCTGTTTTTCAAAAATCGGCGTTAGGGTTGCTTTTGCCGTATCGGTGCGGTTGTCCCATCTGTCTCTGATATAAACCCCGAAAACTGTTTCTTTAGAGGGAAAGCCCCTTGAGGAGAAAAGACCGTTTTTAGATTTGGTATAGATGGTTTCTCTGGTTGCAAAATTGCCCAAAGAATCTTTATAGGTTACCACTACTGCAATATTGGCCTCCGTGGGATTGGCAAAGCTTATATTGATGCCACCAAAATCGGTAACCAAAGCCAGGCTTCTGCGAACGGCGAAAATCGGCGGCTCAAGCGCTTTTACTTTAATGGTTACCGGTGCTGACCTGTTTTCGGATTTGTCTACGGCATAAAGATTAAGACTGTAAGATGCAGTATCGGCGAAACCATCAACAGTTAAGGCATTGGTGTAAGAAGATGCTTTAACGCTGATTACCTTACCGTATTTATTTGTATATTCTGCCACCACATACATCAGGTCTGCATCTGAGGGCAGATTATAGGAAACCTTAACTGCGCCTGCCATGCGTTCCGAAACGGGATTTGAAATCGGAGGCGGTGCTACTGTATCTTTTTCCAAAGGTGCCAGTATATCTTCTTTGCAGCCAAGTATCATCACACAAAAAAGTGTGGCCAATACATACCATTTATTATTTTTCATCACATTCAATTATTAAATTATCCTATAATTAATTACCAACCAGGGTTTTGAACCAGATTGGGGTTGACAATCGTATTGTATTCTTTTATTGGCCACAAATAATCACGGGGCGCTACAAACTTCTGGTTGAAGAGCAGTTTTGGCCTATAATATCCAGTAGCATCGGTCTGCTCAATGTCCCATCCATAAACTGGAGTATTGAGCGTAGCTGAAGCTTCTTTCCACCGCCTTAGATCCCAGAACCTGCTCCCTTCGAATGCCATTTCAATTCCGCGTTCCTGATGGATTATCTGTCTTAGCCCTGCCTGATCTTTATATTTGCCAGGGTTATTGGAATAAGTATCCCAGGATAGCTGAACGGTTTGCAGACCTGCTCTTTCCCTAACCAGATTGAGGTATTGATAAACCGGTTCGGAAGGGCCGTTTGCCTCGTTCAATGCTTCGGCATACAATAGATACAGATCGGCTAAACGCATCAAAGGCCAAGGATATTCTTCCTGGGTATAACTCAGACCATCCTGTATCACAAACTTCCAGTTGACGAGCTTTTTAGTAAAGTATCCTGTAATTGAATAGCCAAATGCTGCACGCCTTGATTGCCCCTGCCCTGATTTGGCCTGTACCGGCCAGGTTTTATTTTGCATATACCATAAAGAGCCGTCGAAGGCCAAATCTGCGTAAAACCGCGGTTCTCTGTCGAAATGTAATGCAGAGGTGGTGTAGCCATCCTGCAGATAATCCCCATTTAAAGATGAGGCAGTTTTTAGACCGTATCTGTCAGAAAAGTTCCAATTTTTATCCTCCGCAATAGGCACTCCGTTTTTGGTATAAAACAGTTCGGCCATGCGTATTGTCGGCGCCAGTTGTCCCAATAAACTCTCATTGCCCGATCTAGCAGCATCGAGCCTTGGTATGGACTGAAGCTGTATCCCCGATCCTGTTCCATTTGTAAAACCCCAGATCAATTCCTGGTTCCAAGGCTCACAGATACTGTTTCTAATATCCATCTCCTTCTTGAGCTTATCGGATATGCTGGTTAATGTAGAATTGAATTTATACAAACGGATCCCTGCAAGCTCACAAAGATCAATGGCCTGTTTACAGGCATCCGCAGCTTTTTTCCATTTCACGACACTATAAGTCGAGTTTACCAGCGCTGTCCCATCAGCGTTCTTTAATCCGTTATAATCCGAATTCCCATTAAACTGCGGACTTGCGGCCAATGTTAATACCCTTGCTTTTATGGATATGGCAATAGGGCGGGTAATGTGACCTAGTTCAGAAGAGCGGTTTTGAATGGTAATGGGCAACTTGGCAGCAGCGGTATCCATTAAACCTGCGATATAGTCAAATACCTTATCAACCGGCTCACGTTTTATCCTTACTTCCTCGGTTGTTGCGGTAATGGGCAGGTTTTTATCGATGATTGGAATCGGCCCATACATCCTGAGCAAATAAAAATGATAGTAAGCTTTCAAAAACTGCACCTCGCCTGTCCATATATTTTTTTGTGATGGATCCAGGTCTGGCACTTTGTCTACATTATCAAGGAAAATATTGCAGTCACGCAATGCTTTGTAGATTGCTTTACCATCCTGCTCACCATCCCAATAATTGAGTAAAGGCGATGTAAGCGACTGATTCCCCCTGGCAATCTGCTGAGGGTAAGACGGGAGCCGGCTGAGCGAGGTAATAGGCCAATATGTCCAGAACTCATCACTGGCCAGCATTGCCGGATTCTGACTGACATTGCTTTCCTGGGGCAGGTAAGAGTAACAGGTAAACAGGTATTTTTCAGCTTCGTTCCGATTGGTGAATGCGTTTTCTATTGTTGCGATATTATCCGGAACGATATCCAGATAATCTTTTTTGCAGGAGATTATCAAGGTTAAGATAACTGCTGCCAAAAATATGCTTGTCTTTTTCATAATTAAAATCCTATTTGTATACCCACATTATAAACTCGCTGTACCGGGTAACCTAAGCCGTTGCCCCCCATTTCAATGTCCCATAACTTAAAACCACTAAGACTCAATAAGTTAGTTCCGCTCACATAAAAGCGTGCATTGCTTAGCTTAACCCTGTTGATTATTTTTTTTGGGATTGAATAACCTACTTCAGCAGATTTCAACCGTAAAAATGAACCGTTGCGCATAAACCAGGTGTTAGTCTGCACATTATTATTGTTCTGACTGTCGCTCAACCGGGGCCAAAGCGCATAGAGGTTCTGGTTGTCTTCTGACCAATGATCGTCTGCATAGGCTTTGATCAATGCATTTTGTGTCCCCCCCAATGATTCACCGGGATAGTTGTAAGGTACAAATGGTGCTGTGGCCCTGGTGTCGATCCAGAATGAGGAACGGGCAGACCCCTGGAAAAACACCGACAGATCAAAGTTTTTATATCCTGAAGAGAAGCCAAAACCGTAAATGATCTCCGGAACGGTAGGCAGGCCGATAGGTACCCGGTCGAGGTTGGTAATCTGACCATCTCCATTTACATCCCGGTATTTGATATCGCCCGCCGCATATTCGCCGAAGGTCTGTTTTGGAGAATTGGCCACATCATATTGATCGATAAACAACCGTTCTGCAATTAAGCCATAATTCTGATTAAGCGACTGCCCGATCCTGGAAAGATAACTTTCTTTGTACTGAGGTTCCTCAAACTGTAAAAATTCACTGTGTGCATAGGTAAAGTTTCCATGCAGACGGAGCCATAAAGAAGAATTAAAGTTTTTGCTATAATCGGCTGAGATATCTACCCCATTTGCTTTTGCCTTACCTGTATTGGCTTTGATGGCAGCAGCAAGGCCCATTGTACTGGGAATAGCAGCACGCTCCATTAGAATATTATCCCTGGTTTCGGAGAAAATATCAACCTGTAAATTGAAATCGTTAAACAGGGTCAGCTCTGTACCAAAATTGAATTTCTTTGCCCTTTCCCATGTAATAAAAGCATTATCGTAACGATTGACAGTTATTCCCGGCCTATAGTAGGCAAATTGTTCACCAAACCTGGCACCCTTGCCTCCATCGGACAAGTTAACTTCTGAAAGATAAAAGAAACGGTCTTCCGGTGATCCAATAGCATCATTCCCAACAATTCCATAGGTTGCTTTTAACCTTAGTTTACTGACGATAATGCTGATCGGTTTCCAGAATTTCTCATTGGATACCTGCCATCCAAGCCCTATCGCGGGAAAAAAACCATACCTTTCGGTTTTGAAAAAACGCTCAGATCCATTATAGCCAAAGCTGAGTTCGGCGAGGTAACGGTTGTTATAGCCATAAGTAAAACGTCCAGACACACCCTGATTACGGTACGGCAAAGATTTTTGCAGGGTACCGCTGTTTGCAAAGAGCTGTTGCCTTCTTTGATATACCAGTAGGGCCGTTATATCATTTACTTTCGAAATCTGCTTCACATAATTTACCGCAGCCTCCATGTAGGTTGTCGTATTGATATCCTTTGCACCTTCGTTGTAATTCAGGTATTCGGTCGCCGAACCCTCATTCAGCAGGGTTAAACCATAAGTATCCTGCAGGCTATTGTAGCCACTGGCCGAATAATAAAAAGGGTTGTAATTCCGGCTGACATCGAAATAAGAATACCGGGAGGTATTGAACATGCCCCTCGCCGAAAGGCCCTGCGTGATGAATGACAGATCCTGTTTCACCTCAAACTGTGCGTTCATCAGCGATCTTGAGTAATCGCGGTAACCTTTCACCAGATCTGCATAAGGATTGATCAGCAGTCCGTTACTTGAATTTCCGAATAAAATGTGGTTTGTTTTTGGCATTTGGCCTGCCGGATAATATGCAGGGAACAAAACGGGATTGCTCCTCATAATTTTGGTATACAACCCGCTTCCACCATCTATCGGCCCTGTATAGTCATCAAAACTTCCGGCTAAACGCACAATGACTTCTGTGGTTTTCGTCATATTGATATTGATGTTCGAGCGTAACTGATAGGATTTAAGGCTGATATTGCTGTTAAAGTTATTACGTTCATCAACTTTAAGAAGACCGTTGTCATTGTTGTAGGTACCTGCTATGTAATAGCGGGCTACCTTACCGCCACCATTGGTACTAAAATTCATACGCTGATTGTTCGTACGGTTTTTAAGCAACATTGTCCGCCAGTCATTTGAAGGATAAATATTAGGATTGGCACCCAATGCGGTCTGATCGATCTTGTTTTGGGCATATGGAAGTATGCCTAAGGGATTGCGGGTAACAACGGCCTCATTTGCAAGTTTCATATAGGTTATGGGATCTGCAAACTCCAGGTTTCTTGTATTTTCAGATGTAGAATTTTCAAACCTGACCTGGATTTTTGCTTTCCCTTCCTCACCTGTTTTTGTCACAATCAGGATGACACCATTTGCGCCCCTAGCGCCATAAAGGGAAGTAGCTGTAGCGTCTTTCATAATGGAAAAACTGGCAATGTCATCTGGCTGCATTCTGGCCAGATCGGTTGAGGTAACCTCAATTCCGTCTATTAGTATAAGCGGGTCTTTTTTATACCCAAAAGTTGTTACCCCGCGGATAAAGAAGGATGCATTGTCCTGTCCAGGCTCTCCACTGCGCTGATAGGCAATAACTCCCGCCAGTTTACCTGCCAATGCAGTCGTCAGGTTACTGGATGGAACTTTGAGGTCTTTTGGGTTGATGGTGGTAATCGCACTGATCATGCTGGATTTCTTTTGTGTACCAAAAGCGACTACGGCTACCTCATCAAGATCATTCAGGGACTCCATCACTACATTTATTGTACTTTCGCCCTTAATTTCCACTTCTTTGGTCTTATATCCGACCATACTGAAAACCAGGGTACCATTTGCGGGAACCTTTAGGCTAAATTTCCCATCGTTATCTGCCTGTACCCCTATTTTGGCAAATTTCAGCGTAACGGTTGCACCTGGAAGTGGTCCCTGAGCATCTTTTATGGTTCCTTTGACTACAATCTCATCCCGTAAAAAATAAATATCGGAAAAGGGAGTGTGACCGGTAGTTTTGGAGTGGGCGGTCTCTGGACTGGATAAGCCCAAAATCAAAAAAGGTATGCAGAACAGATTGACTCTGGTTCTCTTCTTCGATCCCAAAAAAGGCGTTGTTCGTCGCTTCATAGCAACATACTTCATTAAAGCATTCACGTTCATTTAGTTTATATTTGGTTAATCGGTTGGTTTTTAATAAGTGGAATACGCCAAATAGCCTGTTCAATGCCCAACTACCAGCAGTATTCTTTAAATTGGGAATGATCGGTAAAATTCCTTTCCCAAGGGCCCGACAGCTGATTGCAAGATGAAACGGCGCGCCTATTCTTTCTTTGATCACTTTAAATTCCCCATCTAATACTCCTGGGGTTGCATTTACCTGCTTACCAGTACTGAAAGCGCTATAAACCATATTTTTGTTTTAAGCAGAACCTTTAATGCGTTATAGTCGCTTTTCATTTGAAGTGCCTAAAAAAAGAGTCAAAGCAGTTCCTTATACCCCGACATACAGGGTTCAAACAGAAAAACGAAATGGTTGTAATGGCCTACCTTAAGTTGCAGACGGGGCTGGTAATAGTTTTCTCATAATTGTCGCGTTAGTTGGTACTTTTATATCCATCTGGCTTACCATGACCTTCATCAGATCACTCAAAAATCCGCAGTGGGTATTAAAAAATTAATTGTGTAATGGCAAAACCTGTTGCCTTTAATATTTGGTTATACATCCATAACAGCCGGTTAATGATGTGATCAAATATAAAATCTAATCAGGCGATATGATTTATTGTAAACAGACTTCTTTTTATACTTTTCCGATTTTTGATGTGCTGTTCAATGGAAATTAAATGATGTTCGGTATGAAATTGATGTGCATTAATCCCATGGGATCAATCAATAAAATTCAATGTCTTATTCTGCGTTTTGTAAGCGCCTGGTGTTAGTCCGGTAAGCTTCTTAAAAACCCTCGAGAAATAATGAACATTTTCAAATCCTGTTAATTCGGCAATTTCATCTTGTTGTTTTTTACTGGTAATTATGAGGTACTGGGCCCGTTCTATTCTTTTTTGTAAGATATAGTTCACGGGGCTTTGACCTGTGTAGCGGTGAAAGAGCCTTGAAAAATAATCTGTATTTAAATTTGCCCGATCCGCAAGATGACTTACTTTAAGCGGTGTCCGCAGATTGATCTGTATATAACCAATGGCATCCATTACTGCAGAGGGCTTGGCAATAATCTTGTCTTTATGAAATATTTCCGGTTTTAAGAATCTGGATATCAACTGAAAAATAATCCCCTGTGTTTCATATTGCACAGCAATACTCTGAAGGTTATTCAGCTCGGTGTATTCCTTGTAATAAATATCTTTTTCATACACCATTGGATCGTTGGACCTGTTGATCCCTCTGCCCGGATTAATAGCGATGAGTCGCTTAAAATTGGCGATATCGTTAGTGTTTGCCTCAATCTGCAGACTTTCCATGCAATTGGAAAACAGCGATATCCCGTCTGCCGAATCTTCAAAGAACTGAACAAAATACTGGCTTAAAAAGTGTTCGCAATAGAGGTTACACAGGGTAAAACTGGGAATGAGGTAGAGATTACCGGGAATTAGCCTAAGCGAACCGTTCGGACCGGATATTATACCTTCGCCTTCATCGATATAATACAGTCTATAATACGGGCTGATTACATTTCTAAAGTTCCACTTATTTCCGAGTTTTACGTAGTCGACGTTCAGCAGCCGAAAAGAATGCCTGATGAGCCGTTTATTCATTGTCATATTGCCTTCTTTAATTATTGATAATTTGATAATCGGTTTTTAATAATTTCTGCCATCCACTCATTATCGCGGGTTTGCTGTCAGAAAGTATAATCATACCAACCTTTAAAAGCAGGAGTCCCGTGATAGAAAGGAAACGACAGTTCAATGATCAGTATTGATAATGTTCACTAAATTCAGCCTATTTCAAACTAGAAAGGGGGGGCTAACAGGTAAAATTGGAGGGGCAAACGGAGGGGGTGTCTTTTGGATTGACAAATAAGGGACAATATGCGTCAGACTTGGCTAACCTTACCGTTGAAAAAAAGTTAATATAGGGAGAGCGGCTTAACAGTGTACCGTTATATTTTTTTACGCTTAAGATCCTGGTTGACTGAAACGGTCTTTGAAAAGACTCTTCTATATTTTTTGATGTATTCCGAGGGGTTCATCAGGAATACTTTTTTGAATTGTTCTCTAAAGTATTTTATATCATTCATTCCAACGCTGTACATGGTTTGCCTAATGGTATTTTCGGTGCTAATAAAAATTTCGGCGGCTTTGCGCAAACGTATGAAACGTATGAAACTATTGGATGAATGTCCGGAAATGGATTTGATCCGTTTATATAGATTCTCTCTGGACATTCCCAATTCTTCGGCTAATGTTTTGATATTGAAATCAGGGTCATCAATATGCCGCTCAACAATGCTGATACAGTTCTTTAAAAAGTCTTTATATTCTGCGGATATTTTTAAGCTGTTGGGATTCAGCGTGATTTCACTATAAAAATAGTTCTGCAGGCTGTTTTTGCTTCTGAGAATACCCGCGATCCTGGCCATTAACAGATTCTTATCGAATGGCTTACTGATGAAATCATCCGCACCGCTTTCAATACCTTTTAATTTGACTTCTTCAGAAGTATTCGCGGTGAGTAGTACGATGGGAATATGGCAGATAGATTCGTCTTCTTTTACTTTCTGGCAAAGTTCAATCCCCCCGATCCCATTCATCATTACATCACTAATTACCACATCAGGAAGAAGCTCACGTATAATCGATAAGCCACTTTCTCCATTCCAGGCCTGTAGAATGTGATATTCCTTAGCAAAAATTTGACGGAGGTAACTGGCAATCTCTTCATTATCATCGATAATAAGAATAGATTTTCTTTCTTCGGAAACAAAATCGTTAAGCAACAGTTCATCATGCTGCTCAACGGCAATTTCCAGTCCATGCTGATCAAGCGCTTTAAAAAATCCCGGATCTTGCTCGACATCGGTATCAATCGTAGAAGAACTGATATAATTTCCGCCTTTTAAGATCTGGACATGGAAGGTTGTTCCTGAATGTGCATCACTAAGGCAGTTTATCTTTCCCCCATGCAGTTCTACAAAGGTTTTAACCAAATAAAGTCCTATTCCAAAACCACCTCCAAACGACCTGTTTTTTGCAGGTTCCTGATAAAATCTGTTAAAAATCTTTTCCTGTGCTTCAGGGCTGATGCCACATCCCGAATCTTTCACCTCTATAGTAACATCAGCATCATTTTCCTTTATGTCTATCCCTATCTTTCCACCCTCTGGCGTAAACTTAAAGGCATTTGAGAGTAAATTAAAGATCACAATCTCAAGCTTTTCCCTATCGGCAATAATTTGAATGGCCGCTGAAGAGCTATGAAAGGAATAATCGATCCTATTTGATTTTGCCTGATGATCAAAACATAGATAAACCTCTTTCACCAGTTCAACAATATTAACTCCTGATGTTTTTAAGGTATCTCCCTGCGCATCCACCTTACTGTAGCGTAGCAATTGATCGACGAGGCCTAACAGACGCTTGGCATTCCTGTAGATAATATTCATGTTGCGGGTATCCAGGTACCTGCCATCCTGATGGAGAAGATCCTTTACGGGGTTGATGATCAGTGTGAGGGGAGTTCTGAATTCATGCGAAATGTTTGTAAAGAATGTCGATCTCTTTTCATTGAGCTCCTTTTCCTTTTCACTTTCCAGATGGGCAATCTTTATCTCATATCTCAGTTTTTCCTGTTTTCTCCGGTAAGAAATATAAATCCCGGCCCCTAGAAGAATCAGCATAGTATAAATCACATAAGCCCACCATGTCAGATACCACGGAGATCTGATCCTTATAATCAAAGTTGTTGCTTCGTTGTTCCAGGTCCTGTCACTGTTGGTAGCCTTTACTTCAAAACGATAGACTCCGGGATTCAGATTTGTATAAGTAGCATTACGCTGATTGCCTACCTCATTCCATTTTTTATCGAAGCCCACTAAGCGGTAAGCGTATTCTATTTTCATCGGATCGGCATAATTTAGCGCAACAAATTCCAGCGAAAAAACACTTTGATCGTACTCAAGAACAATTTCTTTTGCAGTATTGATGTTTTCCTTTAAGGGACCGGTTTGCTTTGGCAGCACGGATTTGCTAAATACCATAAAATCGGTAATATAAACTTTGGGACTGCCCTCATTTAAGGTAACCTGTTTAGGGTGAAAAGCAATATAACCTTTGCTTCCGGCAACAAAAATAGAATCGCCGTTACGCCCAAGAATAGCATTTACCGAAAACCCGTCAGCCTCATCAAAATTCCTAACCTTACTGGTCGCTGGAACCAAGCTGGATATACCGTTCTCGGTTATCAGCCAAATGGTTCCCTGGCTATCTTCAATAATATCTTTGAAGATATTACTGGAAAAGCCTTCCCTTTTCGAATAGCCCTGAAACTGCTTTGTGCGTGGATTGTACATATTTAATCCATCAGGAGTACAGATCCAAATATTCTTTTTAGTGTCAAGGAAAATTTTATTTATAACATTGCTGCTTAATCCATTATCAGTCGTAACCTGCGTGAAGCTACCAGTTTTTCTATCGAATATATTTACCCCTCCACCATAAGTCCCTACCCAAATCCTACCATCAGAAGCTTTGCAGAGCACATAAGCGTGATTATTATTTATTGAAAGCGCATTTTGAGGCTGGTTATAGAAATGCTGGTATTTGTTTTTATTCCGGTCAAAAATCTTTATTCCTGCATCAGTCGCCAGAACATATACGCCTTTATCAAGCTCTAAAATACTCCTGAAAACATCTTCGTTAAATAGATTACCGATTGAAGAGTGATGATAGTGGTGGGTGAAGACAGCTTTACGCTCATCGTAGCTATCAAAACCGTTCTCTGTTAATATCCAGAGAATCCCATTGGTGCCGAAATAAAGGTCACTTATGTTATTACTTGTAAGACTGTTAGCTGCTTGGCTCTTTGTAAACAGCTGTGTTTTTCCAGATTTTCTTTCAACTTTAAAAAGGCCATTATCAGTGCCGAACCAAATTGATGAATCTCCTACAAGCATACTGCTGATACCCCTGTTTCCAAACGGCAGTGGCTTAATTTTTAAATTATAACGCTGATGATCTATTTTGTACAGTCCGTTTACTGCATTTATCCACACGATACCGTTCATGTCTTTATACGACTCACCGTTGGCATAGTTTTTTATGCTACCGATCTTTTCCCACTTTTTTGACAGTATACCATAGCGATAAAAACCGTTGCTACCCCCAATGAGCAGCGATCTGTCATCCAAGGGCATAATGCTGAAGACGGAATATGTTTCATTTTCCGGATGCTGAATCTTAGAGAATTTACTGCTTTTTACGTCGAAATTAAAAAGACCGTTCCAATAGGTTCCAACCCATATACTTCCATTTGAAGCGTAACTGAGGGACCAAATGTCATTTGGATTTTTCTCTCCATTGACGTGATATTGACGGAAGCTGGTAAAGAGCCTGCTTTTTTTATCAAATTTGTTAAGCCCCCCGCTCCAATTCCCCAGCCATAAATTGTTGCCGTCATCCTGGATGATCGCGTTAACAGATTTGCCTACCATACTGCCTGGTCTTGTGGGATGTGGCTTATAAATGCGAAATTGTTGCCGATCGGGTATATACTGATTAAATCCATCATCGGTACCAATCCAAACGGTTTCTTCCCTATCACACAAAATAGACCATACCTTATTATTGCTTAAAGAGCCTGGCTTTTTTTCGTTGTGGAAAAATCTTTTGAAAGTTTCAGAAAGCGGATCGAACAGATTGAGCCCGTCCATTGTTGCCACCCATATCCGGCCCTGACGGTCCAAACAGAGTGCGTTGATATAATTGTTTGTAATGGAGGTGCTATCACCTATTTTCTTTGAAAACACCTTAAAATTAAAGCCATCGAAACGGCACAGACCATTTTCGGTTCCAACCCATATAAACCCCTTTTTATCCTGGAGTGTAGCAGTAGTGCTCTTTGAGGGAAGCCCATCGGCTATCGTATAGTTTTTGGTAGTTAACCATCGTTTGCTGACGGATTCGTCATTTATAGACTGGGCAAAAGCAGCATGAAAGCTAATTATGATCAGACAAAATGAAAAAAACATTCTGATGGCAATCATCATAATATACTTGGTTTGGTGGGTAAACTTAGTACATTAAAGGCGGATATCATACAGGGCGATAAAAATTCACGTGTCTAAGATTATCTAAACGGGCTCATTTTTGTAATCAGACCAAGATGTCTTTTGATCCCCTTTAAGATTTCTCATTTCAAAAGCTACACCAGCATAAGGTGCAGTACACCATCAAGAAGGTCTTTTTCTAGCGGTTAGCGGGAAGAGTCATAGCGCTGCTTTCATTAATGGCTGGTCGTTTACTTAATTCGTTTTGCGCAATCCAATTCGAATATTTTTTCCATAAGTACCCACTTCACTCCTTCGTCGGCAAAGGGCAAAGGTTGCTGAAACTTCCACATGAGTTTTTCCCATTGCTGGACCTTTTCATTTTTCTCATCCATCTGCGCCTTATGTGAGAAACTGAACTTTTCGGTGGTTTCCATCGACATAAATAGCCGATTTGAAACCCTATAGATTTCCATTTTTAAAATTCCGGAATCAATAATGCTAGCCGTTATTTCCGGCCAGCCATGTTTATGGTAGTCTTCGTATTCGGCAATGAGCGCAGCGTCATCAATTAGATCAAGCGCAAGGGCGTATTTTTTCATATTTAAAGGTGTATTTGAAAGTAATTTGGCTTGCAATTGAGACGCTGATGGGCAGAATAGATTTTTCTAAACCTTAGCATTTATTGTAAGTATTCAAGCCAACAATGGGGTAAAGTAAGCTGACCGATGTAAATCTCCGGTTATGTAAACACTACTGATACAACCCACCATGCCTGAGGCTTTTATCAATCTCTTAAAACCGGAGAACAATACCATTAAACAATTCTTAGTGGATTGGCATAAGAAGCCGATGGCATAACATCAGGAAAGTAAACTTTAAGGCCATCTGCATTTCTTTCAAATTTCAGTTCCTGGCCTGTTGCAACAAGCTGTACACTGTTTATTTTTTGGGGATAAGATGAACTATCTACCGCTAAACTTGTAATAAGCACAGATCCGTCAGTTGGCCAGGCCATCACAGTAGCGAAAAGCGCGTTTCCCTTTGTGGTGAAGCGTATGTCCTGCTGACTAAAAGGCTTTCCTTTGCCTTCATTAAATCCCTGTGCAGTTAATGCAGCGGCCTGGTTCTGTGCCGGTCCTTCTCCAAATATCTTCCACGGCCGCGTTCCATAGATACTGTCTCCATTTGCGTTCATCCAGATACCGATTTCTTCAACAATTTTGCGTTCCAGTTCATCAATTGTGCCATCACCCCGAACAGGAATATTCAACATCAGGTTTCCATTCTTACTCACCACATCAACCAGGGTATGGATAATCGTTTTTGGGGTTTTATAAGCCTTCCTGTCGTATATCCCCCTATCGTAGTGCCAGTCGCCGATGCAGGTGTCAGTTTGCCATGGCAGAGGCTCTATACTATTGCTCTGCCCGCGTTCAATATCCCATACCATTGCTTTCCGCTGCTCTTGGGTGAGGATCTTACCGGTGATAACTGCGGTTAGTTTACCATTGTCCTTAATGCTTTTATTGTACATATGAGCAGCAATTTTCAAACCGGCATCACTAATGGGCCACATTGGAAATTGCGAATCATCAAAATAAATCATATCAGGGCGGTATTTATCGATCAGGTCGATTGTCCGGTTAAAGAATTTATCGATGTATGCTTTGCTAGGTGGAGTTACGCCATTACCCCAATGCCATTGTTTATGAATCATGCCATCATCTTCGCTGTTTTTACTGAGCTCATGATTTTGGGCGTAAAGTTCCTGTGGATCAAGTCCATCCCACCATTTGCCTTTTCCATCTTTTTTGGTAAGGGTTCCATCATAGGGTACTCCTGCCAACGGGCCCGTTTTATCAGCTCGCTGAGCAGTTTCAAACCAGCTCCAGGTATGTGCTGCATGGACACTTACAGCAAAAGGAAGCCCATGTTTTTTTGCGGCGGCGGCCCAGCCGCCGATGATATCCTTTTTAGGTCCTTGTTTTACCGAATTCCAGTTTTTCTGATATTTACTATCGTATAAGTCTAAATTGTCGTGATGATTGGCGAGTGCCATGAAATATTTTGCCCCTGCGCTTTTGTATAGGGAAACCAATGCTTCCGGATCCCATTTTTCTGCCTTCCAGATATTGATTACATCTTTGAATCCAAATTTAGACGGATGCCCATATTTCTCGACATGGTATTTATATTTCCAGTTGCCCTCCATGTACATGTTCCTTGCATACCAGTCTCCTGCTTCCGGCTGGCATTGTGGTCCCCAATGAGCCCACATTCCAAATTTTGCGTCTCTAAACCACTCGGGCGTCTGATAGTTGGAGAGCGACTCCCAAGTTGGAGAAAATGGTCCAGCTAAGATTTTTTCAACAAATTCTTTTGCGGCATCCCTGTTTATTGCCAAAGCAGAAAGTTTACTGGAAAGCAATATTGCAGGCAAACCTAGGCTAAGGCTTTGGATAAGTTTTCTACGGTTCATATACATTTGGTCAGCATGATCTAATACAAAAACAAATTTATCGATGTGACCAGGTACATTTTTATAAAAAAATGACTTTTTTTTATAAAAATCCGACTTTTCGAACATCCTTCACTTACCCTAATGGCGATAATTTTTACTCAGGCAACAATCCTATAAGCCTTGTTAACAATCCATATGATCGAGCGAACTCTATTTCGATAACTTGCCTGACTTATCCAAAACCGTCTACAGAACTCGCTCGCTTTGGTGGCCAAATGATCCTTCCTTCAGCATTACACCAAATTCTCCAGACCGAATTCGATTAATTTATCAAGAACCGGAAGGGTTTTCTTTCCTAGGTCGGTCAGCCTGTATTCAACTTTTGGAGGGATTTCAGGGTAAGCCTTTCTACTGACGAGTTTATTTTTGACCAGCATCGTTAACTCCTGTATGAGCATTTTCTCACTGATATCCGGAATTGCCTTTTTCAGCTGACCGTACCTTATCACATTATCATTGATCTGAAAAATTATCATCAGTGTCCATTTGCCTCCTAAAAGCCCTAATGATGCTTTAACGGGACATCCTTTGTCGCAAGGAATAATTTTTTGTGCTTTTTTTTTCCATTGATAATCAATAATTCTAACCAAAAGGTATGTGCCCAACCTTTTGGTAAGTACTTGTACAAAGGTATGTAAATATTGAATTTTGTTCTAATTAACCTTAAATAAAAAAATGAAAATATTAGTATTTGGAGCCACAGGCTCCCAACAATTCAATATCATACCTGAGGCAATAAAGAAAAACGCAGAGGTATTTGCTGTAACAAGTAATGAGAAAGGTGCTACCAAGTTAAAGGATGCTGGTGCGGTTCCCTTGTTTGGAAACATGGGCGACGCTGCGCAAATGCTTGAGGTCACAAAAGATATTGATGCAATTGCCTTTATGATTCCAGTTTCGTTGCCCAACCCTCTTGACGGATTCCAATTTTCAAAAAATGTTATCGACGCGGCCAAAGCGAACGGTGTTAAAAAAGTTGTTTGGAATACCAGCGGCTGGCTGCCGGACCAAAAGACAGGTATGCCCACGGATGATGTAAAACTGGATGTCAAGGATTATCTTTTGGAAAGCGGGTTGCAGTACGTAATAATCGAACCCACCATTTACATGGAAAATATGATGGGCGCTTTCTGTGCACCTTTTGTTTCCGAAAAGAAAAAACTCGCCTATCCAACTCCTGAGCCTATGCCAATCGGTTGGATTGCCTCTAGGGACGTGAGTGCGCTAGTCGTTGAAGCTATCTACAGCGCCGATCTGACTGCGGATACTTTTCAGGTAAGCGGGCTTGAAAATCTTAAGGGAGATGAGCTTGCGGAACGCTTTTCTCAAGGTGTTAGTGAGAAGATAGATTACTACACACAGCCTGCTGAAGAGTTTAAAGGAATTTTGGTGCCATTTGTTGGTGATGCTGCAGCTGACGCGGTAGCTTCATATTACAGAAGCCTTCAGGAAAGCAATAAATATCCCCTGAAATTCAATTCTGAAATGGATAAAATATTGCAGAAGCTGCCTGTAAAGATGACATCGCTGGCCCAGTGGGCCAAAATAAACAAGGATTTTTTTATTAAATAAATGTTGATATTATATGGATGCAAAAGATATTGTAGCATCATACTTTGATGCATTGGCAAAAGGCGAAATGGAGCGGGCACTTTCGTTTTTTGCCCTTGAGGCCAAATGGGACCAACCGGGCAGAAACAAATTTGCAGGAATTAAAAACAACCTGGGTGAAATTATTAAAATGTTTGAAGGCATTATGAGTGATACCTTGGGGCATATGACTGTGGTACCAACCGGAAAAATGATGGAAAATGCCGGTCTGGTGGCAGTTCCAGTTTGGTTTAGCGCCCAAAAGGAAGGCAAAACGATGAACCTTGGAGGTTTAGACCTATTTGAAATCAAAGAGGGCAAGATTATCCATGTGTGGACGTTTTCAGCAGACCAGCCGGTTGACGACGAGTTTTGGGGAGAATAGCTTTTCCAATAGAACGGAGCTGACCGGAATCTTCAAGCTATGCGGCTCCGTTTAAATATTATTGTTTTAAATGAAAATTTTTCCGGCCATAAATTCTGAAGTTGTCATACCAGTCTGAACTTTAAAAAACCTCATCAGATTGTTCGGCTCAGAGAAATTCAGATCATATGCAATTTCATTGATGGTCCTATTAGAGTGAAGGATCTGGTCCTGTATCTCAAATAACAACCGCTGTTTTAACAGCTGGCTTGCTGTTATCTGAAACTGAGCTTTTACGGCTTTATTAAGTGAAATCCTACTGACACCAAGCATCTCCGTGTAGTCTCCGATCCGCTGTTTTTCCTTAAAATGAAGTTCGATCAGGTTCTTAAACAAAAAAGGAATCTGTGTATTTCCATCAACGTTTAAAGGCAGTCCGTATTGGCTGGCATATTGACGGTTCAACGATTGTAAAAGATAATATGTCAAAGATCGGATGATGTGCGAACTATCAAATTTACTGTCAATAAGCTCCGTTTTTATTTCGGTCAAAAACTTACAGTATTTTCGAAGATCCTCATGATCAATTGTAATGGACAATGGGAAGCTGAGCTGGTAAAAATACAGCAGACGATAGGTAAACAGCTTATCTGCGAAAAAGTCGTTAAGGAATTCCTCCTGAAATATTAATGTCGTAACTTCCAGACGCTCGACATCGAGTTGCCAGTTACGCTTTTGATAGGGTGAAATGAATATGATTGAATTATCTGATACATTGATCTGCTTCTCATTAAGCAAAACAATTCCCGATGCTTTTTTAAAAAATAGAATTTCAAAGTAATCAGTATTAAATGTTGCCTGCAGGCTATAGTCAATATCCTTTTCTGTTAATACATTCAGTAGAAAATGTACACCGCACTCGCCTTTATGGAATTTTATTGTTTTCAATTTTTTCGATCCGGCTAAAATTACTAAAATTCCTGTAACCATTTGATCTGAATGTTTTCTCGTGTATAATACCGGTTTCAATAGCTCAGCTTAGTGCTCATAAACCCATTCTACCTCTACTGCTGATCAATGGTTATCAAAACGCCACTTTTTAAACCTGGTTTGATATCCCATAACCGACGCCTTCTATCGACCTTTGTTGCCATAGATAGAAGAATCCAAAAAAGTAAAGTTTAAGTCATGAAAAAATTTTTAGTAACAGCTGTTCTGTCATTGACAGCGATAGCGTCGTTTGGACAGAAAGTGTCCGGATCAAAATCCAGCATTCAGCTTGTAAGGAATGCTACATTGATCATTCATTATGGTGGCCACAAGATTCTGGTTGATCCCATGCTCTCTGCCAAAGGTGCAATCGAGTCATGGGCCGATATCGCAAGAAATCCGACAGTGGATATACAGATGCCAATGCAACAAATCACAGACAGTGTCGATTTAGTGTTGGTCTCCCACACGCATGCTGATCACTTTGATGATGCTGCAAATAATATTTTGAAAAAATCTATAAAGATTATCAATCAGCCGGCAGATAAGATATTCTTCAGTTCGAAAGGCTACATCAATGCCGAGACCCTTGAAAACCAGACAAAGTGGGATAATATCAGTATAGAGCGGATAAATGGGGAACATGGATCAGGCAAAGTGTTGGAGATGATGGGCAAAACCTCTGGTTTTGTATTAAGTGCCAAAAATGAACCGACGATTTATATCATGGGCGATGCGATATGGACCGACCGTATCAAAGAAAATATCAAAAGAATAAAACCTGATATTATAGTGGTTAACTCAGGAGGAGCCCAGATCAAGGGTTTTGAAAATGTGCCGATTATTATGGATGAAAAACAGGTTATGCAACTTATATCCTCAAGTGGAAAGGCAAAAATCCTTGCAGTGCATATGGATGCGCTTGACCACTGCCGTACCACAAGACTCACATTGAGCGAGGAAGCAAAAAAAAATGGCGTTGGTAAGAACAAACTGGTGATCCCTAAGGATACGGAGATTTTTACCCTGACCAAATAAATCAGAAAACGAAAATACCCCGCCCAAAAAGAGTATTTGACTCATTTTGGCGGGTATTTTTATGCAAAAATAATCAACTGCATTTATCCCGGGCACGGCAAAGGCAATTTTCGGTCAAAGGATCTGCTTTTCCGAAATGGATTATACTAGCTTAGTTATTTGTGATAGATGGTTATAAGTTTTCCAATCCAAATGCTGCAAGTTTGTCAATAATAGGAAATGTATCCAGGCCAAGCTTGGTTAAACTGTATTCAACTCTTGGAGGGATTTCTGGAAACGATTTTTTGGTCACAAATTTATGCTCTACCAAAAAATTCAACTCTTGAATCAGCATTTTTTCGCTGATACCGGGAATAGCCCTTTTAAGTTCTCCGTATCTTATTACGCGTTCGTTTATTTGAAATACTATTAACAGTCTCCATTTACCACTCAATATAATCAACGACTTCCTTACCGGACAGTTTTCATCTGACTGTAAAATAATTTTCTGATTTTTTTCCATTGACACCCAGTGTTTCTAACCATTTAGTAAGTACCTAACCATTAGGTGCGTACTTGTACGAAGGTAGGTGTTACCCTAACTTCGTACAAGTAATTTTTAAAATAACCGCATATGTCACAAGAAGAAACAAACAAGCAGATAGCTGTTGCAGCTTATCAAAGAATTTTTGGCAACTTAGATATCACCGGAGTAGACGAATATATCAGTAACAGTTTTTTACAGCATAATCCAACAACACCCGATGGGCCTGAGGGCGTGAAAGCGCTTCTTCAAATGCTTATTTCACAAGGTGTTCCCAAACAAAAAATTGTGTTCAAACATGTTGTTGCCGAAGGTGATACTGTTTTTCTTCATTCCCGTTATGAAATGGCAGGAAAGGAATGGAGATTTATCGACATTTATCGCATAGAAGATGGGAAATTAGCTGAGCATTGGGATGCTATGATGCAGATGCCTGATGATCGTGGCAATAACAACTCTATGTTCTAAATTAATTGTACCGTAAATAATCAGAAAGATCGCAATTTGTCATCTAACCAGCTCTGATTAAATCAAAGCTGAGCACTACCATCAAGCATTAAAGTAACTAATTTATATTACTAAGAAAACCCATATAATTTCAAAAGACTCTCAGGTTTTATTCGATATTGCCTCTCAACCTTTTTAGTTTTATTAAATCACAATGAGGCTGGGGTTATTTCTAATCATCACAGGCATATTTGTTGGGCTTCACAGAAATTGCTCTAATTTGGAGCTTGGAGCATGGTGGCAAGCCTTCTTGCGTTTTTGATGACGGTAGGTACATTATTCTTTCTGATCACCACTCCTGAAAGTTGGATACCAGGATAAATGATCTGAACTGGGGTTTTCCGTATCTATCCGGTCGCGGAAGATTGGTCCTTAAAGACATTGTAATACTTGGTGAGGCAATAATCAAAATGAGCGAGTCGGCAAGACTTTATTTGTCACGCAGATAGGCATTATATCATCGTTGTTAGATCAATCATCCCAAAAAGCTTGACTCTATTAAAACCTATTCCGCGGAAAATCTAGAGGAGGTACTACTATTGGCATGCAGGAGCTTAGTATTTACCTATGATCGAAACGCAACTTCCAGATACTGAGAAAACAAATACTTGTCTTTAAAAAGTTTGCACTTTTGAGAAAAAAAATTACATTCGCAAAAGTAATTATAATGGAAGTCCCTGATATGCTGGCTTTTTGAAGGCTTATAAGGTTTACCAGCAATTAATTTTTTTCCAATAGGATTTATCTGAATTGTAGTATCAAACTATGCCGCTAAACAGAAACTTGACCGATGATGAGTTATCCAAACTTTTAAGATTGGGGCAAGAATCTGCATTTATAGAAATTTATACCAGATACTGGAAAAAAATATACTTCGCGGCCAAAAGCCGCATCAACGATGCATATGCGTGTGAGGAAATCGTTCAGGAAATTTTCTGTAACCTATGGCGTAATCGTGAACACTTTGAAATTGTTAAGGGTTTCGACAACTATTTTTCGGTGGCAGTCAAAAATCAGGTAATCAATTTTCTGGCAAAAAAAGCGAAGATTCTCCGATACGAGGAAACCGCTAAAAAGACCCATTCTGAAGCGGATTACAGCACCCTGCAGCAGATCAGTTATTCCGAACTGCAACTACACATCCAGAAGGCATTAAGTGTGCTCCCGAGTAGATCAGCTGTTATTTTTAATTTAAAATATGTTAGCGGCTACTCTCAAAAAAACATAGCCCAGGAACTCTCTATATCCGAAAAAACAGTTGAGGCCCACCTGGCCAGGGCAAGGAAAAGAATAAAAGAATCTATTTTTATCCTGCTGTTCGCGTTTTTGTTCTTTTCGATAAAAAATTAATCTTTTAAATAGGGATTTTCCTTCCAGCGCTGTCTGTATATAAAACAGGCTTGATGAATAGTGATAAAAATATCGAACGGATGATGGAACTTGCCAAAAAATGGCAGGAAAACACGATAAGTCTGGCTGAACGGGAAGAATTTGATCGATGGTACAATTCATCGCATAAGCACCTGGAAAAAGATAAGGACGCTGATGAATATGGGCTGGAACAAAGAATGTTGGATTCTATCCTCAAGGAAATCACTACTAATGTCGTCAAACGACCATCCTACCTCAGAATAGCATTATTTGCCACGGCGGCAGTCATTACCATTCTTATATGTTTTGGTCTCCTTTCAAAGATATACCTGACCCTAAAAGTGGCTGCACCCGTTCAGTCAGCAATACAATATGATGCGCTACCGGGATCGAATAGGGCCACACTAACCCTCGATAATGGCGAAAAAATCGACCTTGCCCATGCCCGCAATGGCGAACTTAAGACCGATATTTTAACGAAGGTCAGCAAGATTTCGGGAAACAGATTAGTCTACAACCAACTGAGCCGCCCTGGTTCAACTGACCATTCTCAGCCGGTCTATCATACGCTTAGCACGCCACGCTCGGGTATGTTCCAGTTAACACTCTCTGATGGCACACACGTTTGGCTGAATTCTGGCTCTGTTATCCGCTTCCCGAAGGTTTTCGAAAATAAGGAGCGTGTAGTCTATCTTACAGGAGAAGCTTATTTTGAAGTTACCAAAAACCGTCATAAACCGTTTTTGGTCGTTACACCTAAACAAACCGTAGAAGTGCTCGGAACCCATTTCAATGTGAGTGCATATGAGGACGAAATCGTAACCAAGACTACCCTGCTTGAGGGAAAGGTGAAGGTAGCCAGCACTAACAGTAATGGATTTAAAGTAATCCATCCCAATGAGCAGGCACTCTCCCAGGCAAATGGAATCCAGATTATAAAGGTCAATGCCTCCGACGTCGTGGGCTGGAAAAACGGGTACTTCATTTTCAACCGCACCGATCTTAGGTCGTTGCTTAGACAGTTTTCAAGATGGTATGATGTCGATATCGTTTATAAAGGTGAAGTGCCAAATGATTTCTTCCAGGGACAGATCCGCCGGGATATCAAACTTAACCAGGCACTCAAAATCCTGGCTTTTGGCGATATACATTTCAAACTTGAAAACAGAAAGCTTATTGTATTACCCTAAATAAATAATGTAAAACCCTTAATAAATGACTATGACGAATCAAATACACTATTAATCAGGGCCAAAATGCCGAAAGTGCTGCAAACACTTCCGGCTTTGATTGAGCCAGCCAACAAATGCATTTTTCAACTAACCAAATCAAACCAAAATTATGAAATTAAATTCATGTGCGGAAACGCCGTCCACATGGACGGTCATGGCCATACGATTTTCGATAACAAAATCAGCCATTTTCCTACTTCTTAGTACATGCCTATTGTTATCGGTAAAAGGGTATGCTCAAAATGTGAGCATATCTAAAAAAAACACACCGTTATCCCAGGTCTTCGATGAGCTGCGCAAACAGACCGGCTATACCTTTTTTTACAAAGATGCTTCTGTAAAAGACCTCAGGGTTTCTGTTTCGATAAAAGATGTCCAGCTGGACAAAGCGCTGAACATCATTCTTGAAAACCAGCCCCTTGTTTTCAGCATTATCGATAAAACGGTAGTGCTTAAGCGTAAAACCGAAAACCCTAAAACTATACCCAGTGCCGTATCTCCCGTCCAAGTTAAGGGGAAGGTCGTCGATGAAACCGGTGGGCCTATCGTCGGCGCTACAGTAAGCGTCAAAGGCACCAAGAACATATCGGCAACCGATGCATTCGGAAATTTTGCCATTTCGGCGCCCGAAGATGCTGTTTTAGTCGTAAGCTACCTTGGCTATCAAACCCAGGAATATCAAAATGTGGAGGGAAACGCAATCGTCATCAAAATGGTTCCGACACCAAAAAATCTGGATGAGGTGGTCGTTGTTGGATATGGAACCCAAAAAAAATCAGATGTCACCGGATCGATTGTCAGGGCAGACTTAGAGTCTTTCAGGACTTCCCCAAATTCAAATATTGCCCAGCTCCTACAGGGCGCTGTTCCTGGTTTGAATGTTGGACCAGTAACCTCTGCCGGGCAGACCCCAAGCATACAAGTCAGGGGACAATCTACACTAAGTGGCTCTCAAGGCGTTCTGATCGTTTTAGATGGTATCGTTTATGCTGGAGATCTCTCTAGGATAAACCCCAATGATATAGCATCTGTTGATGTATTTAAGGATGCAAGCAGTAAGGCAATATATGGTGCTACTGCTGCAAATGGAGTGCTGTTGATTACGACAAAAAAGGGGAAAATCGGTAGCAAGCCGATCATCAATTTTTCTTCATCTTATGCTACACAGAATCCTGCCAATATCCTGCATCCCCTTAACAGGGAACAATTCATCCAGAAGATCAGGGACATCAATTGGCGCACGGCATATCTGGCTCCTGAGTATACAACCCCTAATCCTGCCTTTAATGTTCGCTCCGCACTCGACCCCACACAACAGGCTGGTTATGATAATGGTACTGATTTTGACTGGTACGGTGCCGCTACGAATTCCGGATTTTTATATGACCAGCAGGTAAGCATCAGCAATGCAACCGAAAAGACCAACTTTTTCTTATCAGGTGGATATACCAAGCAGAAAGGGTTTATCATCAATAATCAGTTCAATAGGAAATCGGTAAGATTGAATCTGGAAACAAAAGTATTTGATTGGTTAACAGTCGGCACCAATGCATTCGCCTCCTTTGCTGATTATTCCGGTCTATCGCCAAATTTGAGGGATATCATGCTTTACAGTCCATTGAACACGCCCTATGATGCAGCTGGAAATATCATACTCACCCCAAATGCCTCCATCAACAATCCTTTCCTGGCTACTTTGGGAAACAATTATGACCGCAGGAACAATCTTTCGGGCAATTTCTATGGCATTCTGAATCTACCGTTCATTCCGGGACTTTCCTACCGTATAAACTACGGTAACAATTATTTCTGGAACCAAAACTACTCCGCTAATCAGTATGCTGCAAATTTTACGGGAGCAGCATCCAAGACCAATGATAATACCTATGACAGTACGCTGGATCACATCCTCACCTACAAGAGAACTTTAAATAATACCCATTCCCTTGACCTCACCATGGTGTATGGATCCAGATCAACAGGTTACCAGACCACCAATGCCAATGGTACCGGATATAACAATATTGTTTTAGGCTATAACAAACTCGACCAGGCAACGATACAAAAAATATCCTCGGGCGCTTACAGCGAAACATACAATTACCAAACGGCGCGGCTGAGCTATGGCTTCCGCCAGAAATACATTCTCACCTCAACGGTTAGGCGAGATGGCTTTTCGGGCTTTGCCTCCAACAACAAATGGGGCATATTCCCGTCAGCAGCATTTGCATGGGTGGCAAGCAATGAGTCATTTATGCGTTTTAGCTGGCTGGACAACTTAAAAATGAGAATAGGCTATGGCGCCAATGGGAATCTTACCAACCGTTATGCTTCGCTGGCAACAGTTGGCCAGGGTGCCGCTTATGTATTTGGTGATGGTGGAACGACCTTGTTTGGCCAGGTTGTAAATTCGATGGGAAACAATGATCTTTCCTGGGAGAAAACGGTTGGGATAAATACAGGACTGGACTTTTCTATACTGAAAGGAAGAATCTCCGGCAGTGTAGATTATTATAACACCATTACAAGCAACCTACTATATAACATCAATATCCCGGAAATAACAGGCTTTTCGTCTATACCAAGTAACGTGGGCAGGATCAGGAACTCAGGGACTGAAATAAATGTGAACACCATTAACTTAAAGCTAGAGAACTTTCAATGGAACTCTGTTATAAACTTCGCCACCAATAAAAACCGGATAAAAGAGCTCCTTGGTACCGGGGACCTGGTTGCTAGCAATCTTTTTGTTGACCGTTCAATAGGTACGATTTACAACTATCAGACTAATGGATTATGGCAGTTAGGGGAAACACCTCCTTCAGGTTATGCTGTTGGAAGCAATAAGCTGGTAGACCTCAACGGTGACGGAAAGATAGACGCGAATGACCGGACATTCCTTGGTTATACGGAACCTGCTTACAGGGTGAGTTTCGGAAATACTTTCAGTTACAAGAATATTTCCCTTTTTGTTTTTCTTAATGCTGTACAAGGTGGAAAAAACGGTTATGTGAATGTGAACAATCCATGGACTGATTTGGGGATCCAACAGGGTGATAATGCAATCAGGAACAACTGGTTCAAGGAAATCGACTACTGGACACCATCAAATCCCGGTGCACAGTACAGGATTACGGGCAGCGTACCTGCAGTAGATCCACAGCTTTATCAGCAACGAAATTTCATCAGGCTACAGGAAGTATCATTAAGGTACAATTTTGACGGCCTGATCACTAAAAAGCTAGGCCTGAACAGTCTACAGGTTTTCGTAAGCGGAAAAAATCTTGCCCTATGGACCAAATGGCGTGGATGGGATCCGGAGACACTGCAAGGCCTGGCTTATGGAGCCAGTCCGATTATAAGGGGATATTCTGCTGGTTTAAATGTTACGTTCTAATTCGATGGTTATGAAAAATTCACTAAAAATATTTGTTTTAATTATATTCTTGACGGCCGGTTCTTGCAAAAGAGCGTTTCTGGATGAAAAGCCCTTGGACTTCACAAGTACTACAAACTCCTTCAATACGCTTAAGGATTTTAATGCTTCGATCTACAACATATACAACATTGTGCGCACCGAGTTTTATACCTCGGATGAGAATAACCCTTTTGATTATATCTATGGCCTTGACCTGGTGTATGACGGACAGCCAAGTGGTCCACAACGTTTTAGTAACTACACCACTTCCACGAACCCTACCAGTACTTATCTGGTAAGCCACTGGAGCCGTTTATACAAAATAATTTCAGAAAGCAACACCATTCTGGATAAGTTAGGTTCATCTCAGGTAGTGAGTAATGATATAACTTTCGTTCAGGCCAATGCCAGGTTCTTCAGGGGATTTGCCTACCGCACGCTTGCCTATCTTTATGGCGGGGTTCCCATCGAATTGCACCAGGTGACAAGCCCGAAGACCGATTATGTACGGGCCAGCCGCGAGGAAGTGCTAAAACAATCTATTGAAGACCTGAAGTTTGCTGCTGGCAATCTTCCCAGCATCACAACTGTGCAGGAGGGACAGATCAGTAATGTTGCTGCGCAGCACTTACTGGCAGAGGTTTATCTTGCTGCCGGTCAGTTCAATGATGCGGTATCAACTGCTTCCCTTGTTATTAACAACAGTAACATGGCCTTGATGAAAACCAGGTTTGGCTCCCAGGCTACAGACCCAGGAGATGTTTATTGGGATCTATTCAGGCCGAAAAACCAGAACCGAACTAGTGGAAACAAAGAATCTATCTGGGTAATCCAATTTGAAAATGATATTCCCGGGGGCTCTTCCACTGCAACGGATATTGCAGGCAGTTACAGATTAGAAAGACAGATTGCACCCTTGATCAGGGACGTCACACTTAGCAATGGTACAAAGCCATTTCTATGGCCAGTATCAGATTATACCGGCGGGCGCGGAATCGGTTGGGCAATATCCACAACCTATTTCTCAAATACAATATGGGCGAGTGACTTTAACAATGATATGCGCAACTCAAATTTTAATTTTGTTAGAACGTACGTTTACAACGATCCAGGTAAGACGGCCTATTTTGGCAAAACGGTCTCAACCGAAGCGCCTCCTGCCGGGGTTACCGTTCCTAGCAGAGCTTTCTACGCTTACCAATCAAAATGCACCACTCCCGGAAAGCATCCCGATGGGCTTTTTTCAAATAAGGCTACCCTATTACTGAGCCCCGCAGCAGGTGGCACTTACACAGATCAATATATGTTCCGACTGGCAGAAACCTATCTTATACGCGCTGAGGCATACCTGAGCACTGGGGATAAAACTAAAGCCGCTGAGGATATTAACGCGATACGTTCTCGTGCAAATGCCAGCCCTGTGTTGGAGGGCAATGTTACCATCAATTATATCCTGGATGAAAGGATGAGAGAACTAGGGATTGAAGAGAAACGCAGGCTGACGCTGTCGCGACTTAATATGGTCTATGAACGTACCGTAAATATTGCCAAAAATCCATTAGCTGCCAACATTCAGCCATTCAATAACCTTTGGCCTATTCCCCAGCGGGAGATCGAACGAAATAAGGATGCAATCCTAACACAAAACCCGGGCTACTAACCATGTTCAGAACAAAAATCATATATTATCTACTACTGTGCCTGTTTGCATTTTGCAAACAGGCTTACAGCCAGACCGGGCATGCCCCATTGACGTATATTATGGATATGGTGCATAACAATCCAGGTGAAGAACCGTATAAGACCAAGTATAATGACCCCTTGTTTATGAAAGCAAACGGTTTCAATGGAATGGTAACCCATTGGTTTGTAAACTGTGCCATCACTTATGATGATTATCAGAAGGGGCTACTGCCTCTAGGAGGGCAGGAAAGAAAGTGGATCACAGCTAAAGCTGCCGAGATAGACCGTAAGTTACAGGCTTGCAAGAAAGCAGGGATCCAGGTTTATCCTTTTACGGACTTCATCGTATTTCCGAAATCGGTTTGGGACCGGTTTGGAAAAGAAATCAGGGGGCCCGGGACAGTGGAAGGCACAGGAGGAATGGCTGAACGTTCTGCTAAACCAGATATGCAGAGCAGGCGGACCCAGGAACTTCTGCGCGCTCAGATAGACGGAATTTTTAAGAGATTCCCTGACCTAGGGGGGCTCACTCTTCGCTTTGGTGAGACTTATTTACAGGATACTCCCCATCATATGGGCGGTGGCCCCATCAGAAACGGTAAGGAAGGCATTGATGACCAGATCACGATGCTGAATTTACTTCGTGAGGAAGTATGCGAAAAACGGAACAAAAAACTTTTCTACCGCACCTGGGACTTTGGATATAACTTTCATACCAATCCGGAATACTATCTGGCGGTAACCAACAAAGTAAAGCCCCATCCAAACCTTATTTTTGTGATCAAGTATCAACAGGATGACTTCCATAGGATGACCCCTTTCAATCCGACGATAGGAATAGGAAATCATCAACAGATTGTCGAAGCCCAGTCCAGGATGGAAGCTTATGGAAAGGGTGCACATCCTTATTATACAGCCAAAGGCGTTATTGATGGCTGGCCTGAAACAAAATACGAGATCGCCTTTGGTAGCCATAAATTTACAGGTAGAGAAAACGATCGGTCTAAGCCTAGAGGTATCAGGGACATGTTGGGCAACGGACTGCTCAGTGGGGTGCTCACCTGGTCTAATGGTGGAGGTTGGGACGGTCCTTACACCAAAAGCGAAATCTGGACGGATTTAAACACTTACGTAGTTTCGCAATGGGCGCTACATCCCGATAAAACGGAGGAAACAATTTTTAACGAGTTTTCAGAAAAACTGGGCCTTCGCGGTTATCAAGCAGATCTGTTCCGACAATTGAACTTATTCACCATTGAAGGAGTGCGCAAGGGTCAGCTCAATAGTTATGCCTCCAATCAGGTTTGGTGGAGCCGTGACCAGTATTTTTCTGCCAAAGCTAATGAGGAGGTGATTGCAGAGATCATCGAAAAACATAAAGAACCGGAAGTACTTTGGGAAAAATCAGAAGCATCTGCCATCTGGAGACAGATTGAAAGCTTATCCAATCAAATAACCTTTCCAAATGCAGAAAATCAGGAAGCAGTTCGTGTCTCTTGTACCTATGGACGGATAAAATTTGAGCTAATAGAAGAAATGTGGCGCCTCATGCTGGAAGCCTATAAATTGAAAACAAAGGGAAAAATGGATAATAATGCAATCCATAGATCGATAAAGCACTATGATTCGCTATGGGCAGAATGGAAAAATTTAAAAAGTAAAAGCAAGTATTGTGCAACACTATATACGGACCTTGCATTCAGGAACCAAAGGAAAGGTAGTATAGGTGAATTAGTTGACAACTTGAGAAAACTCAGCCAATTGCCTTTCCGACACGAATAATCAATAGATGAGCGGTAATTCCTGAGCCAGGTGGCCGTTATCGTTTTCTAGCTTAAAGTCCTGAAATCGAAGTCAAGATTCAAAAATCTAGATAAGCCCCGAGGCGTACCTCGGGGCTTATGAATATTCGCATAATTTTAAGGTAAGCGAACTTGGATTATTTAGCGTTTTTTGCCGGGAAGGTTCTGCATTGTTTCTTTTAAAAATTCTACTTTTCCTGTATGAACATCGTAAACAGCGCCTACAATTAAAATTTCTCCTTTTGAATATTTGCTGTGCAGTATAGGATCTAAATCCCTTAAAACATTTACCTGATCGATCACATTTTGCCTCACAGCATTATTCAACGGGTTTCCAGCCATTTTTGCGGTTTTTGCTACAGCTGGTTTAATCTCGTTTATTAGGGTAACTATATGGCCTGGAACATTTTCCGGCCGTTCTACTGCAGCGGCTACTGCGCCACATTCTGAATGGCCCAAAACTACAATTAAGCGGGTATAAAGTTTAAGTACCGCATACTCCATGCTGCCGTAAGATGCTGCTGATGAAACCTGTCCAGCAGTTCTTATGATAAAAAGATCACCTAGCCCCTGATCAAAAACCACTTCGCTGGGAACCCGCGAATCAGAACAGCCCACGATGGTTGCAAAAGGTTTTTGTCCAAACCCCAGTTTTTTAATAGTTTCTGCACTTTGCCTAGGGCGGATAGATCGATTTTCGACAAATCTTTTGTTTCCTCCCATTAGCTTTTTTATTGCAAGGAGTGGATTTTTGAATGCAGAATCACGGTCGACCAGGTAATGGTCATTATCCCATTTGATGGTATCAGTCTCTGATCGCTTTTCTTTTACGGACGACGCTGGTTTGACATTCTGGGCAGATGCAGGATACTGAAAATAAAGTAATGTAGTTAATCCCAATAGGATTGTTTTCAGGCTGAAAATCGTGTTTTTCATTAAAAGTAATAAGTTATTTTTTTTGTGTCTGGTAGTCAAACCAGCAGAATACATGCTTCACAGCCGTTATCTATCAGTTAGACCCGAGTCTTTTGACACAACAATGTTACATTAAATCTATGGTTTTAGCTAATAAACAATATTTCTTAAGAATAGGATCAGTAGAAAGAATTTGACCAACTATGGGCAAATAAAGTTAGCCTCCCAAGAGCTATTCTTTTGGCAACACACACACTAATTAAAAGCTTTATGAATTTGGATGTGTTAAAAGAGGGTATTCAATAGAAGTACCCTCTTTAACGTGCAGTCTTAGTAAAATAGCGCACCACATTATTTACCCCAGAACTTGTTTTCAAGCTCCTGATCATCTGAAAACAACCATACATTTATGATCTTACCATCTTTTACCTCAAATAGATCTACGCCTGTCATATCCATAGTCCGATCTTCGATAGTACCCGTGAAGTTCACAGGTAAGGCTGCCATATTGCCATTTACCATCAAGTTCCCGATCGGTTTTAGGGCAAAGGTACCCTGGGTAGCATCCATCATTCCGCCCACCATTTTGCCGATTTCCTCGGTACCAGTCTTTAGCCCAGCAAATTGATGCGATCCGGGCTGGTGCCACTGTGCATCTGTGCTAAAGTATGAAAATGCAACACCTATATCGCCTTTACCTAAGGCTTCCAAATAAGCAGTAATAATTTCTTTCGGCATCATAATATTTAAGTTTTTTTTTGTAAAGTAAGGCTATATATTACTATCGAACAAGTACTTACTGGTTAGTTCGGTACTTACCTTAAGGTTAGATTTACTGGTAATCAGATCAAAAAAAATAGAAATAATTATGCGGTGGAATATAAACTGTTAGTTAAGGAAACTAACCTACGCTGCGCAAATTGAGTAACTTCAAAATCCAATGATTGATTATACGGATTAGTAACAACATGCTTAAACGGTTCAACTCAGCATCGATCTCTCATCTGAAGACCTTTATTATCGACCATTAAATATCAATTAAATCTTCTTTTCTCTATATTGGCCTTCAACCTTATTTTTTAAGGCTCCTTCGAAATTTACAATTGTTTCACAATGTTTGTACAGGATCGATTTTTCGAAGATTAACTCTACAGTGGTCGCGAGTTGCAAGCCATTTCTAAATATGAAGATCTTATCCCGATTTATCGCCACTATAAGTTAAGATCGAACGATAAAATCTAGATCAGGAACATAGTGATCTGTGTCTCGATATTATTAATTTTCTGGGTATCAATCATTGATTAATAATTTCAGTTCGAAAATTGTCTGGTAACGATTATTTAAGTTTTAAAATAATTTGCAACTTTCGCCAATTCCTGCAAATCAGCCAAGAAAAAATTCGAAACTTGTCCAGTAACGGCTACTGATTAAAAGCTCATCGAAAGATGGGCTTTTTTCATTTAAAGGGAGATTAGACAAGTTTTTCTGCAGTAATGACTATAAGCATTTGATTGAAGGTGAAATCGTTGTTAACACTTATAGGGTATTATGATCTAGAAATTTTTAACAACATCTTTACAACAGTAAATAACGCCTTCTAAATTATGGAGCAAGTAACTTGGCTAGCAATTGCCTCAACAGTGCCGATTGACTATGAATCAGAAACGTTTTACTATGATGCTAAAGAAAAAGAGTTTTTCATCTTAGGGATGTTAGACTATTTACTTATTGGCGATCATGGTGGATTCGAATTCGAGTATAGTGAAAAAGAATGTATAAGGTTGGTAGACAAGATACAGAGGATTGACGAACAAGATCCTACCCTGATTGAGATACCAGTATTAACTATAGCCGAAAGAATTAGCTTTAAACAGCGTTTTGTAAATGAATATACAAGTGGTAAGGTTCAAAATCACCTACTCGACACTGTAAACAAACAAAGCTATGAACACCAACTAATCCTTGATTCAGCTATTCCGCCAGAATCATTCGCCAATTTACTGGGTATGTGGGAAGAAACCAAGTTTAGGCTGGCGCGAACAATAGCACTCCAATTTGAGCAAGCATACGGAGTTAATCTAAACGACGTGTCGATTTGGAGGATTGATAAATCCAGAGGGGTTAAGAAACTAGCGCCGATAAAAGCAACTGCTACTACCAAGGTTAAACCTTGGTGGAACCATTAGATCAGCATCACTTTGAGATAAAAGAGATTAAAAGAAAATAGCAATAGCTGCCCATTTCCAAAAAATACAAAACCTAAGTAGAATATCATCTGAAATTCATCCATTCTTTGCTAAATAATTTTTGCACTCAATATTATTTACGCATCCACAACGAAAGGACAGGTATGGAGTTCCTTTCTTGGCCAGACTTGCTGGATGAAAGGATTTTAACTCGTTATTTAAACTTAACACAGATCAGAACAGTTGTCATCGTGAATAAAGAATTTATGATTTATGTATGCTGCACAAATAGATAATTAATTAAAATCCTGTGGAATAAGGTTTTAAACCGAATCGTTTCCATTGAGCAAAAAAAATGCAGGCGACATCCGTCAACCTGCATTGTCATCATTAACTATTAACTTTCTTACCTGGATTTCTTTTCAAAGATCTCTTTGACCTTTGCCTCTAATGCCGGGCCGCGAAGGTCTTTGGCGATAATTTTTCCGCTTGGATCGATCAAAAAATTCATCGGAATAGCCTTTACATCGTACTGGGCTGCTGCTGCGTTTTCCCATCCTTTCAGATCTGCAACTTGTTTCCAGGTCAATTTATCATCCGCGATGGCCTTAAGCCATTTCGCTTTGTCCGCTGCCTTATCGAGTGATACCCCCAAAACCTCGAATCCTTTCGATTTATACTGTTCATATACCCTTAGCAGATTCGGATTTTCTCTTCTGCATGGCGCACACCAGGAAGCCCAGAAGTCGATCAGCACATATTTTCCTCTATAATCTGAGAGTTTGACCATTTTACCGTCCACATCGGGCTGGGTAAAATCTTGTGCCTCCACTCCTTCCTGCGTTTTCTTGAAGGCAGCGATTCGCTCACTAACCTGCTTACCGAAATAAGAATTCCTAAGCTCCGGAGAAATAGTTGCAAAGATTTTCTCCATCTCTATTGCATCGAAACCTGGGCTTAGCGTAGAATTAAGTGCCATTAATGCCATATATTTGGAAGGGTTTTGCTTGACATAATTAATCTTCGCCTCGAAAATTTCTTTCTCTATTGCTCTAGCCCTATTTTCCAGATCAAGGATATAAGTTTTGTCCTGTTTTTTAGCTTCAGGCTGGTCGGTATATTCTTTGTTCAATGCTTGCAGTTTTCCGTAAATAGGACTCAAAAGCCCGTCAACTCTTTTGCTTTCATCAGTTAAAGCAGAGCCTTTAATTACAGCTGTCCGTATCGAATCTCTTCCGGTAATGGTTATGTTCTCATTTCCCAAAATAATAGGCATGCCATCAATTTTGATTCTTCTGCCAGGTGTATCTATTGAATTGTCATGCTTTAAGCGTAGGGTTGCTTCCATGGGTGAGGGAACCGAGCCTTTAAAAGAGAAAGCCCCATTGACCAAAACTGCTGAATCTAATTTTTCGGCCCCTTCCAGTTTAATTAAAAGAAAGGCTTTAGCCGGTTTACCTAACTTCCCGATCTGGCCTTTTATAGTATAACCGGTTTGCGCAGAGGCGACAAAAGTGCTCATCGCGATTGTCGCTGCTAATAATATTTTTTTCATGATTTTTAGGTTTATTTTTTTGTGCTTTTAGCTGGAAGAGCTGGTTTATTTGAGGGCTTTGCAGATAAGAACTGATTATAGTTTGTTTGATTATTTAAGATCTCGAGTGCTGTAGCAAATGTAGTACTGGCCTGGTTCCGGACACGCAGTGCATAGCCTTTACCCAGGTAAAGCATATCGGCCATTTCAGCTTTTAGTTCGACGGAGACGGTTTTTCTAGCTACCCTATCTGTTGCAGGTGGGAGTTTAATCCCCTGTTTGGCAGCGCCAGTAAGAATTTCATCAATCATTTGCCCATCTACATTAAAAGAATTGTCAAATGCCACGAAGTCTGTAAACTTCTTTACTAAGTTTTGTCGGTTCTGTTGCACGTAATTGAAAGCTGCCTGGGTAACCCGTCCACTGTTCATTAGTTTATTCAGCCATCCACTATATAGAGCAGTATCGATTGGTATAAACTTATCGGGCATAATACCGCCGCCGCCGTAAACAGTTCTTTTATTGAGGAGCGTGGTATGTTTTAAAGAATCGGGAAAGTTGACATGTCCGCCTTGGGTAAGTTCACCAGAGGCCATACGCCTGTTGAAATCTTCAAAATAATCGGTTTTTCCCTTGGCATAAGGCTTCTGAATGGATCTGCCTGACGGGGTAAAATATCGTGCTGCTGTCAATCTGATTACCGAGCCATCGCTTAACTCAAGTCCTTTTTGCATCAAACCCTTGCCAAAACTCCTTCTACCGACTACTACCGCCCTGTCCCAGTCTTGTAAGGCGCCTGTTAAAATTTCGCTTGACGATGCAGTAGATTCATCAATTAAAACTACCAGATCGCCCGTCATGAACTGTCCGAAACCACCGGTTAAATAATGATCCCTTACTCCGGAGTTGGTTACCGAATAAAAAACCATTTTATCTTTGGGCAAAAATTCATCTGCTACGCCAATAGCTGCCTCCACCAGGCCACCTCCATTAGACTGCAGATCTAGAATTAATTTGGTCATCCCGAGAGCTTTTAGCTTCTTGAGCGCAGCATCCATCTCCCTGCGGGTTGACTGGCTGAAAATAGCGAGCGAGATATAGCCCACATTTTTGCTGACCATGTAACTTGCATTGATCGAGAGATCGGCGATCTGTTCACGCATAACCACAAAATCAAGGGGTTGGGACTGAGATCTCCGGATAATATTTAAGCTAACTGACTTTCCTTTTTCTCCCCGCAACATCCGCATCACTTCCTGGTTTTTTAAACCTTTGCCAAAAATAGACTTTCCATCAACCTTGCTGATCTGGTCTCCCACCTGCAAACCGGCTCTGGCAGCCGGGCCATCGGGGTTAATACCGGTAATAAAGGTACTATCGGCCACCATAGCAAAGGAAATACCGATACCTGCGAAACTACCTGTCATCTGCTCGTTCATGGCTTCAATCTCTTCGCGGCTGATATAACTGGAGTGCGGATCGAGACTGCCCAACATCGCTTTGATTGCCGCATCGACAATCTGCTCATCGTTTACCGGATCCACGTAATTATCCTGAATGAGTTTAAGGGCATCCTGGAGTTTTATTTTCGGATTCATTTGTGCCCTAGCGGACACAACGATCAGAAAAGCGAATAAACAGGATACTAATATATTTTTTTTCATTTGATTTATTTTTCTGCTCTTAATATTTCAATTGCTGTTGCCAGTTCATCTCTTAGCTGGCTTGGACTGCCTGAGTAGCCCTCCGAGCTATAGCGGACCAGCCCGTTCTTAATGATAATTTTACGGGGGATAGCCGATGATTTGAACAAGGGTGCCAGGCTTCTAAACACCTGGTCCTGCTCGCCCTTAGGGCCCACTGCATCATGCAAAAGGTTAAAACGATAATTTTGCTCACGGATGTAGTTAACGGACTTTGTTTTATAATCGCCAAATTGCATCGTACCAATCATGTACACAGCAACTTTTGGATCTTTTGCATACTGATCTACCAGAAGCTGCATGCCTGGAAAAGCCTCAATGCATGGTCTGCACCAGGTGGCCCAGAAGTCGATAACCACAATCTGGTTTGCCCAATCTTTAGAACTAACCATTTTGCCATTGGCATTTTCCAGACTGAATGGAATGAGCGGATAGTTTACCATATTAGCCAGCACATGTGCCCGCATTTCATTTCGCTTATCGGCGGATGTTAAGTTCGAAAGGTATTGCTCATAACCATCTTCTTTACCATTATGTTCGCTTTTGTAAACCTCTTTAAGTTTTATAAACATAATTGGTGTTACTGCATTTGCAGACACACTTGATTCCAGCAATGGTTTTATCGCTTTGCTATCGTTCAGTTTTTCCAAAATATTAAGGTGTAAAGCATTTAAATCGGCATTGCCAAAGGCTCCATTATCAGATAAGTATTTGAAATATTTTAGCGCCCCAGCATAATCACCTTGCGCATTTGCAAAATAGATATGCGTAAACAGCCTGTCATCGATTTGCTTATCGGCATTTTGCTGCGCTTTCTCCAGGTCATTCTCGAAATCGATTAAATAAGACTTATCTTTTTGTCTTTCCAGTAGGTAAGGAATAATTACGCTACTTAAACGGTAAAATAATTTCTGATCGCCAGTACCCCTCAATTGTCCTCTCGTTAAATTCCAGCGATATATTTCGTTGGCAGTCTTAAAGTCTATATCCTTAAAAAGCCCTATAAATTTTTCGTTTTGGCCGCTTTCGAAATATTGTGTCCCCAAGCCTCTAAATATGGTATAATATATATAAGACATGCCATCCGGTGCTTTCTTCCATTCCAGATAAGGAAAAGCTTTGAGAAAATCTTCTGCTCCGGTTTCGAAATCCTTTCCATATTTACCTTCAGTATTTTTTCTGTAAACTAAAAACCTGGCTGTGCTGCTTTTTGGATAATTCTTAAAAACCATAGCTTCTACTGTTGCCAACCCCTTTTCATTTTTCAACTTGCTGTAATAGCGTTGTACCTGGGATAAAAATTGCTCGGAAAGGTCTCCCTTTTTTAGCTCACGATTTATCAGATCTTCAGCAAAAAGGCTGAAATCACCAGCGGACATAGTGAGCTGCTTAAGGTCTAAATAATTGAACAAAAGCTGCCTTGGTATTTGTTTCGAGAGCTTTTCTTCTTTTTGCAGCAGGGAATCGATCACTTTTTTATCCTTTGATCGATTAACAAAACTATTCAGCATCCAATTGCCAGTTAAACCCGTTCTCAAAGCAGCTTCTGCCAGGTAGGAACCCGGAACTGTTTTCTCTTTAGTGTTTACAATCTGATGAAAAAAACCCTGTCCGTTTTGATTGTCAACTGCCTCTGGCTTTTCCAAATCGCCCTGGTAAAATTTCAGCGCAATAAATGATGCGTGATCTGGAAGCTGATAACTTCCTAACCAGCTTCCGTTTTTTTTCTCCAAGGACATTGGACTCGTATGCCATTTGTCATCGCTGTAAACTGCAACCAGTGCTTTAGGCTCATCACTGAATTCAAGATCGCCACCTTTGGGTTGGTATTCAAAGCTGGTTCTCTTGCTTTGCTTTAGTGTTTCAGGCTGCCAAACTAATGTTTGTGCAGCTAACTGCTGGCCGAAAAAAGGCCAAAGCAGTAGCACACATTTTGTAAAAAAATGTTTTTTCATGGATTGATTTTTCTATCTGGGATTTTGCTCCAGTTCGGGATTTAAAAGAATATATTTATCTCCAACAGGGTATAAATAAAGGTTACTATTAGGTTGTAAAGTGTAATTAACACCCTTAAAGCTGCGGTTTTTCGTCAGGGCAAATTCACTGTCCTGATTTAGTCGTTTCTGATCAAACCAGCGCATGCCTGTTCCGAAAAACTCCCTTCTTTTTTCTTCAACAATTATCCTAAGTGCATCACTTGCATTTGCAGCTGATAACGCAAGATAATTAGCTGTTGTAAAGCGTTTTATCCTCAAACCATTAACAATATTCATCGCATCGGTGGTTTTTCCGGCCCTGGCTAAACATTCTGCTTTGATCAGCATCATTTCAGGCACAGTCGGACCGTTATTGATTACAAATTCGTTGATGAGGTACCTGCAGGAGGCCCTGCCGGCAAATGAACTGCTAAATTGCGAACCAAACCGGCTTCTAACGTCTGAAAATAGTTTATATCGCAGGTCGGTCGTGCCTAACGATGCAAGTAGATCGCTGCTCAACGAAATGGCAGGATAAACAACGCTTGAAATCTTCGAAAAAATAATCTCCGGATTGGACAATCTCACCGGAATTGTGCCCGGCGCACTCTCATAAGCTTTCAGATCTAGCAAAGCACTTTGTAATGCTAAAGCACTATCGGCATACAAAGCTGCATTATTAAAATCCCGCATGTTCAGATATGTCTTGGCAAATATGGCATATGCCGATACCTTAGAAGGGCGCACATTGTAATCGGCAATTGCAGGCAAGCGGCTTATTGAAGTGCTTAAATCTTTCAAAATCAACGCATAAACCGCCGCAATTGGTGTTCTGTTTAGCTTGGTATACAAACTAGGAGTAGTTAGAAGCGGAATGCCTAAATCTGTTGACGCTGTTGCAGCATTGAATTGCTTACCATACATGTTTACCAATATGAGATAGGCATAAGCTCGATGAACCAGGGCTTCTGCATATATTCTCTGCTTTTCAGCCTCTGTTCCATCCTGTGAAGTTAATACGCCTTCCAACACTTCGTTACATACGTAAATGGTTTTATATTGCTTTTCCCAGTCGCCATCACTTTGGCTTTCTGAAGTATATTTAGGCGCCCAGCTATACACGTTACCCAGGATGTCTCCAAGTGAATTTTGCCTCGTAGCATCTGTAATTTCCGTATCATCGCCTGATAATATCGGGTAAGAAAAAGTACCTTCCAACACGTTATTATTGTTCATCGTGTTTCTAAAATCGGAAGTGTATTTTAAGGTTCTGATTGAAAGCTGATCAATCTCTACATATTTTCTACAGCTTGCCAAAGCAATTACCAAAGCAAACCATATTATTGAATATCTTTTTTTCATGTTAATTATAGCGTTGCATTAATTCCAAAAACATAACTAGGCGTAGGTGTTACGCTACCAAAACTTCCGGTATTAATAAATTCGGGATCTATTCCATCTTTATTTGCCCGCCACACAATACCCAGATTTCTAACATTTACCGAAAGTGAGACAGATTTAACAAGGTTGCGCGGCAGGAAACGTTGCGGAACACTATAAGCCAGCGAAACCTGCTGTAAACGGATGTTATCTGCATTTCTAACCAAAGCATCCGAAAAACGATAGCGGTTAACACTGTTGAAATTTACACCTGTTATACCCGGAACATCAGTAAAGGCTTCATCACCAGGTTTTCGCCATCGGTCAGCCAGTTCTCCCTGTCTTCCCAAAACACCAGAGTAGGCAAAATCTGAAGTTGTAGGATAATTGGTTACTGCATTTTTTAAGAAAACATGGCCGAAATAACCTACAAATCTCACCCCTAACTCTAACTGGCCGTACCTGAAGTTTTGATTAAGACCTGTTGTGTAAGGGGCATACCTCCTACCCACATAAACCAGATCTTCTTTGGTAAATGCATTGGTTAGGTTGGTGGTATTGCTAATGATGTTATTGTTTCGATCGTAAATCTGAGATTGCCCCTTATTGTCTAGCCCCGCCCAGCGGTAGGTATACAAACTCCCTAAAGGCATGCCTTCAATTGTAGCTGTGGTTCCAGCAATATTACTGGCATTATTGGAGTACCTGAGGTCAGTCACTTTGTTGGTATTATACCCGAAGTTCAACACCGATTTCCAGCTAAATTTTCCGGCCCTGATCATTTCGCCATTTATCGAAAACTCATAACCGTTGCCACTTAAAGTTCCGCTATTGAAAAAGAGGCTCGACCAGCCATAGGTTGCATTGTAGGCAAAGGATGCCAAAATACCGGTTGTTCTTTTGGTATAAACGTCAAAGCTTCCATTTAACCTGCCTTTAAAAAACCCGAAATCGATCCCCAGGTTTACCATTTTTGTGGTTTCCCAGCCCAGATCAGAATTGGCTGGATTATCAATAGTAGCTACAGACTGATTGGTCCTGCTATCGGTTCCTGAAACATTAATGATAGCCACATTTGTACCAGCCAGGGGTACTACCCCACTTGTTCCTAATGTTGCACGAACGCTAAAAGCGTCCAGCCATTTTAAGTCCTGAAAAAATGCTTCCTTGTTCGCATTCCACCTTAAACCAAGCGACCAGAAAGGCACAGCCCTTTTGCTCCTGTCAATTCCTAATAAGGTATAATCATCAAAACGTACACTACCGGTAACAAAATATTTGTCATCGAAACTGTAAGAAGCATTACTGTAATAAGATAAAAATCTTTTACGGTAACTGATCAGACTGCTCAAATTTGCCCCTAGCGATTGGCTATAGCCGTACATGGTTGGGTATTGTTGTGTAGGATTAACGGTTGCAATTGTTCGCGTGTCTGCATTGTACCCATACCTGGTTTCGGAAGTATTATCCGACTGGGTTTCCCGTATTTCGGCACCTGCCAGGATATTAAACTGGTGCTTTCCATTGATTGTAAAATCAGAATTCAACTGACTTCTAAGTGAGGTTTCTGAAGACGTATTTCCGTAGGTGATGTAACGCCCGCCGTAGTTAACCGTGTTTGATGCTTTCCCGTTGGTAAGTACGGTATAGGTATTTACCAATATTCTTCCTGCGTAGCTATTTAACTCATCCAGTGAATAGGTGCTACCAAACTGGCGCTGATTGGATATGGAAACATCTGCGTTTAACCATTTAGCAATCTTTCCGTTTAGTCCCGCACTCATTCTAAGTATATTGTTTTTTGCAACAGAATTTGAATAATTCAATTCATCAAGGGTATTGTAGGTAAAAGGCAGATAACCCTGAGCAACCATTGTATTGGCCAAAGCGTCTCCAATGATGATATTTCGGCCAATGCTATTTCCCTTGGCATCAACCAAGAGTTCATAAGGACGGAGTGCTGTTGTACTAACAGAAAGCGCATTTACTGCCGCTGCATTGTATTGCGACTTGGAGTACTGATAATTAAACAATGCCCTTAATGTTATTTTCTTGTTAAAAAAATCGGTAGATGTATTCGCGTTTACAAAAGCATTCTCACCAAAGTTACTTTTATAAATCGGGGTGTCTTTAGTGTAGTTCCCGGATATGTAGTAGGTAGTGGATTCTGACCCGCCTGAATATGAAAGATTATACTGGTGGTTAACGGCATTTTGCAATAAATATTTTTCAATTTGTGCCATTCCATCTCTTGAACCGATTTCTGCCAATGCAGCATCACGCTGTGCAACGGTAGCTGTACCACGTTTAACCCTGAACATCCATTCGGTAGCTTCGCTATTGTTAGGGGTATAAATTGCATTAGCAGGTGATGCTGAGGCAGGGTCTACCAGTAATCCTTTATCTACCATCTCCTGCTCCAAATCAATGTACTGAGCACTGTTCATCCAGTGCAGATCTGCAATGGAAGGATTTTTTGAAATGCCGAAAATGTAGCTAACATTCAATGAGGGAGCAACTTTTTTACCCTTTTTAGTTTCGATAACAATTACACCATTTGCAGCCCGTGAGCCCCATATCGAGGTTGCGGAGGCATCTTTAAGAAACGTAATTTGTTCAATATCTGCAATATTGATATTGCTGATTATCGAATTGCCAAAAGCATTACCGCCCACTTGTTTAGTGAGCGTTGCGGCATCACTGGCATTCATTAAAGGAAAACCATCCAGCACAATCAGGGGAAATCCGATCCCACCCGCATAATTATTCACACCGCGGATTTGTACGCTGTTGCCTTTAACGTCGAATTTTACGCCAGCTACCTGCCCCTCCAACCGTTCCATAATATTTATTGCCGGGTTGGCTTCAAGTTCTTTGCTGGTAATAACCGTATAAGCACCTGCAACTCGTTCTTTACTTATTTTCTGATAACCGTTCGATACCACAGAAATTTCATCCAGAACTGCAGTTGCCTGACGCAGCGTAACGTAATAACTAATCGTTTTCCTGTCTACAAAAATTTCTTCTCCTTTAAAGCCCAAATAATTAATCTGTAATACATAACCGTTAGCGGGAACATCTTTTATGATTAAATCTCCTGATTTATCGGTAGTATACATCTTATTGATGGTTTTATTGTAAACATTGGCTCCCGGGAGCGGCCTGCCCGATGAATCCCTTACCATTATCTTTACATCAATATCTTTAATAATATCAACCAGTTTATCAGCAACAGTTCTTTCTGTAATCACAATGGTTTTACCATCAACGGCAAAGGTAAGGCCCTGGTTTGTTAATGATTTTTGAACAGCCTCCAATACATTAACCTGCTTTACATTAATGGAAACTGGCTTAGCGTCAAGAATGATGCTGAGGTCGTAAATCATATCGTAACCGCTTTGTTTGCGAATCTCTTTCAGCACACGTTCCAACGGCGCATTCTTTTCAACTATGGAAACCTTTTGTGCCCTGGTTGATGCACTTAATTGCATGAGCGCCAACAGAAGAATCGCAGCAGTTAGTCGCATAATGAGTAGCAGTTTACGGAGCTGCCTGTATGGCAGCCCGAGTGAAGTAAAATTTTTATACATTTGTTTGTTTGGTTATTGCATATGGCCCGGGCTTCGAAATCAGGACCTTATGCGGTTATTAGTTGATTGATTATGTCGACTACCAAATTATCCAGGGGTGCCGCCAAGCACTTCTGGTTTTTTTTGGCATCTTTTTTCTTTATTTAGAAACGATTACCCTCCTTCCCTCAATTTTAAAATGTACTTTTCCTGTGAGTTGAATATGATTCAGTACTTCCGAAATATTGGTACTTCTCGACATCCAACCACCAAGCGTTAAGTTTTCCGGTGCGCTTTCATCGTACACTACCTCAACATCATACCATCGGGCCACCTTGCGCAGGGCACTGCGTAAATCTTCTCTAAACACAAATTCACCATTTTTCCAGGCAACCGCCATTTCAGTATCTGCTTGTTGTATTAGTATATTCTGATTGCTAAGCTTTGCCTGTTGTCCTGGTTTAAGTATGCCGGTTCTGCCATCGTTCAACACAATGCGCACACTCCCTTGCAACAATGTACTTTTAACGGCGGGCTCATCTGCATAGGCATTGATATTGAAATGTGTTCCTAAAACCTCCACTTTTTCCAATTGCGAATTGCCCTTTACTACAGCTACCGAAAAAGGCACCCTGCCGTTAAGTCCTTCCAGGTGTGCAACCTCAAAATAACCCTCACCTGTTAGGGTTACGCTTCTGTCGTTTTTAGCGAAAACGATTGGATATTTCAATGATGATCCTGCATTGAGCCATACCTTTGTTCCATCAGGCAGAACAACGGTATATTGCCCACCTGCCGGTGTACTAATGGTGTTGAAACCTTTGCCCTCAAAGCCAGTATTTGTGGTCTTATAAACCAATGTACCATCTGTTGCTTTTGTAATTTCAATTCCGGCCTCTGTAGCAATCTTCCCCTTTAAATCTGGAGTTAAATTAATTTTGCTACCATCCGCCAGCGTAAGAACAGCTTTATCTGCACCAGCAGGCAGATCGTATTGTTTAGCTATAACAAACCGGTCATTAGCCTTGTCATTATTTTTGAGCAAAAAATAACTTACTCCAGCGATTAGTAAAATGCTGGCAGCGATTCCGATTGAAATTAAGGTTTTGTAAGGTTTGCTAATCTTTTTAACAGGAACAAAATCCTGCCCTGAATTGGAAACACCATTAAGAATTTTAGTCCAGATTTTGGTCTCCAGATCTTCATAGTTTACCTGCGGTTCATCTGCACTATTTTCTTCAGCTTTTAACAGATACCAGGTTTCCAACCGGGCATTTTGTTCAGCAGAAAGCCTATCATCTAAATAGTTTTTAATAAATTTTCTTGCGTTAAGTTTGTTCATGTTTATTATAGGTGGTATAATAGTAAGACAGGTAGCTTAAGGCAATGTTGTATTCAATGTTAAAAATAAATTAACTTTGTATTAAAAAAAGTGAAAGGGCTATAAGGAAATAAAGAATGAAGGCAAGTGGTTACCGAACTTGTTCCGTAGAGTAGATATCGCCTTATTCATCTGGGTTTTTACAGTGAGCTCTGAAATATTCATTACACCAGCGATTTCTTTGTACGATAAGTTCTGGTTGCGTTTCAATTCAAAAACCTCACGCATCCGTGGGGGAAGCTTTTCAATTTCTCCTTCAATGAGTTTAGACAATATGCGCTCTCTGATGCGGTAATCCGTGATTTCCTGCGCCTGATCGAGAAAGTTGCCCAAGTCTGACAAATAGGCGTGATGAACCTTATTTTTGCTAAAAAAATTTAGAATTGCATTTCTGGTCGAAATATAAAGGTAGGCACCAATTGAAATATCAGCTTGCAATGATGGGGCTTTCTGCCAGAGCTTGGTAAATACTTCCTGAACCACATCCTCACTTTCATTTTCTTCTTTGAGCATCCTGAAGGCATGCTTATATAAGATAGGCCAGTACCTGCTGTAAATTTCTGCGAAAGCCGCCCTATCCCGGTCTATCAATAGCGAAGTTAATTTACTATCATCATATGTGGCATACTCAGGACTCATTGACGAGTAAAAATAGAGTTTATTACCCGTAATTAGAAATGCGCCATTTAGGAGTGCTAATCATTAGATTTTTTTTTAATTTAGAAAAACTTTTTTGTTTTGGCGGAAGTTAGACCTCCAATTTCCAACAGTGCCTATTACATAATTTCTTTTTTACTACCCTCAACGGATAGCTCTTACTATTGCTTCACAATGCTCATATATAATGTCGATCTTCCACAGATGGCCACCGAATCGGCGAAAGAGGCATAATTAAGATCTAATTCTGGTACGCATCTTTCCTTTTTAAGGATAATCTGCTAGAAATTATGAAAACTACATTTTTAGCCTTTATTTTCAGTCTTGGCATCATATTCGGCCGCAACAATCAAGCACCTTATGTAGGAAAATGGCGTAGCATATCAAGCACTTCTTCAATTAAAGAAGTTGTTTTTTTCCAGATAGAAACGTTAAATTTTCCAATCGAACATCCTCGATGCTCCAGAGATACTCACTATTATCTTCTGAAGAAAACAAGAATAAGTTTACAGGCTATTTTGAAACTATCAATGCTGGAAAAATAGCAAAAAAAAGTCCAGTGGAATTGATGTTTATAGAGAATGATATCATCGTGCTTCAAATATACGGCAAAAAGCTACTCCTTAAAAAACACTAGTCTTAAAATAAAATTGGCCTTTGTCAAAATGTGCCTGTTAAGAAGGTCAGTAGAGCTATTAGAACAGTTCTGTATTCCCCGATCCGAATGATGAACCAATATGCGGAGTCGTACTATAGCTTGTCATTAACCCAACCCATAAAACACTTACAATAATTTCTTTTTCCTATACTGTCCGTCAACTTTATTATTAACTACCTTCTCAAAATTAACCACAGCCTCACAATGGTCATAAAAGTTAGACATATTGAAGCTTGACTCTACTGATTAATAGCTCATTGAAAGATGGGCTTTTTTTTGTTTGTGACGAGTACGACTTGTCTTCGCGAGACGCTAAGACTAGATGAGTTAATTAAAAACTCTTTCCAAAAGATCTTTCTTAAATAATTTTTTAGTTTTACACTAATTATTCCTTTGTAACTTATAAAAAAATATTCTCATATATCGAAGATATTCATCCCCCTACTACGTATCTTTTTTTCAGATGACCATATATACATTAATTACAGTAAAGAGAAAAAATGTCTCACAAACGATCTTATGAGTATAGAAGAATTTAATATAAAAGAAAATTAGAACGCGAAGAAAACCTTCTTGCGGTAAAAGGCCAAGTTTCGAAGGCTATCAAAAGCAATTTCAATTAGTAAAGGATTTAAAACTACAATTAGCGTTTTTATATATTCAAGATAAGGCAAATAAACAAGATCCTGATCATAAACAATCCCAATAAAGGAACTATAACGCAATTCAAGTCTCAACTTAATGAAAATCCAGAAAATTAGAGGTCAGAAAAGAAGGTCAAAGAATATTGAAGATTGGATACACGCCAATTTGATTTACAATAAAAGCTACTTCTTTAAAAACCACAATGATTATTGTAAAGTTATCGTGCACCCTTGGTGCGATATCTCCATTATCAACAGCACAATTCCCGAGCCCAGGAGAAAAAATAGAAGAAAAATTATCGCAGGATTACTCGATATCTATGAATCCTGGAAAACCGAACTAGATTCCTTAGCTAAAGATTATTACCTAAAAATCTGGTTATTTGAACCTTATATTTCCAAATCACAGGTCGTTTGTGCAATTGATGAGAAGCTGCACATTTATGATAATACTTTCCACCAATCTAATCCTCCGAAGGCATTTGGATTTAAAAGTTACGGTGAATTAGAAGAACGAATAAAGCAATACCAATGGAAATCTTTTGAACATGAAATGACTTTAGAAGATGATCACTTAGGTGAGCCCGAAGACTATCGTAACCTAAAGGATTACATTGAAACGAAAAAGTGGCTTGCTAAAAAACTTAAAAAACCTCATCGTACATTTACGCTAATAGAAAATGGTATTGAAAGAACCTTTAATGCATTCCCACAGGGAACAATTTGGATTGGAGGCAGATAAGACTAATCACAATTTTACGCGCAGCTAATTTCAATAAATATTAACATTCATCTCACAAAACGAACGTACCTCAAGAATTTTACGTCAGTCGAGCTGAAGTGAAAAACTTGATATGAGTTACAAATGTGGACTCACTAGATAATTTGTAAGATATAAATATTAGTTTAGAAGAATTTAACTGCTCTGTTTATCTGTGGCAATTTTTATTTTTTGGTCCGGAGTAACAAGAGATCACAAGAACTGAGACAAATAACTTCCTAGAATGAACAAACTAACTATTGCTGCACTTCTTGCATTTTCATTTGTACAGAGTGCTTGTGCCCAAGTCAAGGTAGCAGAAATACTAAACCTCGATTTTGAACAGCACCGAAATGGCTTTCCTTCACAATGGACAGCGTTTGGAGCTGCAGCATACAAAATTTATGTAGACTCGCTTCACAAAAAAAGCGGGAAATTTTCCGCTGTTATTGAAAATACTGGTAGTAAAAAGGAATACAGAGCGCTGTCAATGGTCCTTCCCGCGAACTACGAAGGCAAATCCATTCGCCTTTCTGGTTTCATTAAAACAGAAAACGTGACTGAGGGCTATGCCGGTTTGTGGATTCGGATAGATCCACAGATTGGATTTGAGAACATGTCTGACAGAGGTGTTACGGGAACCACAGATTGGGCTCCTTTTGAAATAACTTTGCCGCTTAGACCAAAGCAAACCGAACAAATAGTTCTCGGCGGGCTGTTAGTAGGTAAAGGAAAAATGTGGCTAGACAATCTAAAGATAACAATCGATGGAATAGAGTTGGGCGATCCAAAAATAAAGACCTTACAGAAAGAGATATTTGCTGCCCAAGCAGATAAAGCTTTTGATGATGGTTCGAAAATTACTTTTCCTACATTAAATCAAGATTTAATTCATAACCTTGAGCTTTTGGGAAAAATTTGGGGACTTATAAAGTATCATCATCCAGAAATTGCAAAAGGCAAATATAACTGGGACTACGAACTTTTTAGGTTTCTGCCAGATTACATAAAAGTAAAAGACAAACAACAACGAGATAACCTTCTTACAAACTGGATTAAAAATTATGGCGTGCCGTCGGCGTGTAAAACCTGCAAAGTCACTCCATCCGATGCCGTGTTAAAACCTGACCTATCTTGGATCAATAGCGCCGATCTATCAGATAATTTAAAAAGCCAACTTACTGATCTATACAATAACCGAAACCAAGGCAAAAACTATTATATAACACTTGAACCTGGAGTAGGAAATCCGAACTTCTCTAATGAGAGACCTTATTTAGAAATGACCAATCCAGATGCTGGCTTTAGGTTATTATCTCTCTATCGATACTGGAATATGATCAATTATTTTTTCCCTTACAGGCATCTTACAGATCAAAAATGGGATACGGTATTGAAGGAGTATATACCAAAATTCCTGAATGCCAAAGACAAACTCGCGTATGAACTTACCGCCACACAGCTGATTGGAGAGGCGAACGACACCCACGCAAACTTATGGGGAGGACGCGAAAAAAGTAATGCGCTAAGAGGAACAAAATTTGCAGCCTTCAAGGCAGAATTTGTGGAGAACCAATTAGTGGTTGTCGATTACTTTAATCCAGAATTTTCAGGATTGGCAAAAGTGAAAATCGGTGACATAATCACACATGTTAATGGCAAGGCGATTAATTCACTGGTTGATAGTTTAAAACCTTATTATCCTGCTTCTAATAGCGCGGCTAGGTTTAGAGATATGTCTATAGACCTTTTACGTAGTCCAAACAATACGATTGCTTTGAATTACCTGTCTGAGGGTCAGAAACGACAAGTTAACGTGCCAACCTATGAGCGGAAAGATCTACACATGTACCATTGGTACAAAGTAGATAGCAACCAAAAATGTTATAAGCTACTGCCTGGAAATATTGGCTATATCACACTTGCCAATATTAAACAAGAAGACATTGCAGAAATCAAGAAGGCTTTTAAAGAAACAAAAGGTATTATCATCGACATCCGTAATTATCCAAGTACATTCGTTCCATTTTCCCTTGGTTCTTATTTTGTTACCGAACCGACTTCATTTGTAAAGTTTACAACTGGAAATCCAGACAATCCTGGAGAATTTGTCTTTCGGGAAGGGGCGAAAATTACCAGCGATAATAATAAATATAAGGGTAAGCTAGTTGTACTTGTCAATGAGAATTCGCAAAGTCAGGCGGAGTATACGGCAATGGCTTTTCATTCGGTAAAAAAATCAACCATAGTGGGAAGTACTACAGCAGGCGCCGACGGTAACGTTTCGTCTATTACATTACCTGGCGGGCTTAGAACCATGATCTCTGGCATTGGTGTATACTATCCGAACGGAAAGGAAACACAAAGAGTTGGTATCGTTCCTGAAATCGTGGTAAAGCCCACTATAAAAGGGATTACTAATGGAAAAGACGAAGTGCTTGAACGAGCTATTAAAGTTATCAACGAATAGATAGCCAGACATACTTCAACGACAATGAAACAAGTAATAATTTTAGTTTTAATAATTTCAATTTTTACAAGTTGCAGACGTGGCTATCAGATTGAAGGCGACAAAGTTTATTATGAATCTTGGAATGAGGGAAGTGGGCAAAATAAACGAATAATTGAACAAGCAGACGCAAAGACTTTTAAAGAATTAACTTTTGACTGCGATTGTGACTTTGAGTTTGGCAAGGACAAAAACCACTTGTTTATAGACGGAGCACTTATAAAAAATATTGACCCTAACACTTTTGAATTTATTGGAAATTATATTTTCCGTGATAAAGACTCCGCTTATTTTTTTGGTTTTTACAACAACATAAACGATTGTGTAATTAAAGGCATTAATCCCGATAGAATAAAATTGATTAAATATCCTTGGTCAAAGGCGGATAATTTTTTAATTCACGGTGGAGAAGCTATAAATATTGACGATTTAAATGAATTTGTTCCTATTGACGATAATTGGGGAAAGACAAAAAAACACATAATTAATAACAATCAAATTCTATACGGAGCAGACGTAGAAACTTTTAAAATCACAAGTCCTTTTCAAGGTAAAGACAAAAACTACAATTATGAGTTTGGTATTATTAATGAAGATGATTTTAAAAAAGTAAGTATCAAAACCTTTGACTTTGATAGAAAAGATTTCAGCAGATATGAACCTACAGCATTTGAAGATATTTATGACAGTTTGGTATCATATAAAGAAGACCAATAACTAGGGAAACTATCTTTTTGATATGTTGGAAGCACCGCCTGGCCGTAGCTTATTATACCACAAATCTGCAGGAAAGAAGCGAATAAAAAGCTTTTTATACTGATCATAACTGTTTGTTAATAGCCTTTTTCTTTTAATAACTGCCAACAATACCATTCCTGCCTTGGTAAATGGAAAGGTCCTTTAAATAAATTACCCTTTGCAGTTTGCGCCACAGTACCATCGCGGTGCAGATAACCAAACCACTCGCCATTTTGCTGATCGTGAAATTTATCGTAAGCGTAATCATGAACCATTTTATGCCAACGGGCATATTTTTCATCACCCGTTAAAGTAAAGGCCAGTAAGGTGGCAATTATGGTTTCGTTTTGCGGCCACCAGAATTTCATATCCTGCCAGTATTCCTGTACAGGTTTGTTATAAACATCTTTAAAGTATAAAACCCCTCCATGCTCCTGGTCCCAACCCCGCTCCCACATATAATCGAGCATTTTACAGCCCAATTTTATCAACTCAGGATCGTTATTGCGGTATTTAGCTTCGTGCAGGATAAACCAGGCACCTTCAATGGCATGGCCTGGATTTAAAGTTCTTCCATCGATATGATCAATTAAAGAACCATCTGGCGCCACCTGTTCCATCACACACTTAATATCATCTTTAACAAAATCATTTTTAATTTCTTCAATCCAGGTAGTAATCCATTCGTCGCAACGCGGATCACCGATGGTCTCCCTTAACTGCTGTGCAGTATTCATCATAATCATTGGCACGCCAATGCCCTTCGACGGACGGGTATTTGTAAATTTTGCAGGCAGCAAACCCGGTGTAGTTGCGTATTCGATACATTTCCCAAAGAGGTACCTGGCCTTTTCGGCCGCAGCTTCATCGCCACTTGCTTTTGCATAGGCTGCATTTGCAATTACGGCGAAAGTTTCAGAAAAATAATAACGCCTTTTACGGATCGGCTGCCCATCGCGGGTAACATGAAAGAACATTTGTCCATCAGTATCAAAACAATGATGGTTTAAAAAGTCGATTCCAGATTTTGCCCCATCAAGCCACTCCTGTTTTGGCTCGATGGTATTACAAAGTGTCGACAATAACCATGCAGCGCGTCCCTGGATCCAAACAGCCTTATCATCATCGATCAAACTCCCGTCCTGATCACGCATCAATAAATATCCGCCGTATTCTTTATCAATTGATCTCGGAAACCAAAATGGAACCGTATCATTTAACAATTGGTTTTTATAAAATGAGGCAAGTTTTTTCAATTCGTGGCTAGTATAACTCATATTGGTTTAATGTATAGAAATGGAAAATGTGGAAGCCGGCAGCTTGGCCTCGTTAATTAAATTGGCTCTGGTAAAGGGTTGCCAGGCGTATAAAACCCGGATTACTTTTAATTGCTCGGGAACACTTAAATGTACTTCCTTATTAAAAATTGCTGCATTAACAGTTAGGTGCTTTCCCTGGTCATCTTCTACCTCAAAACCTTTCAATGCTGATCCATTATCGGTGATGAGTTTTTGTGCATGGCTAAAAGTTACCACAACGGCATTTTGTTTCCGTACGGCTTTTACGGCCACAGGACCGCTGGCAACGATGTTTTGATGATAAGTGTTTTTAAGGGCCAGTAAAGCCAGCCGATCGCCAACTTCTTTTTTATGAATGGGATGAACATTGAGCGAATCGCCAAGATCGGAACTCACCGCCATGCCAGAATTGGGAATAACAACTTGCAATTTCCTTTGGGCATCTCTGAAATAAGGCCATGAAGCACGGTCGACGGACGAGAGCTGAACGTAATAAAAAGGAAAATTATGCTGCCATTTTTCTCGCCAGCTTTTTACCAGCAACGGAAATTCATAATTAAAGAGTTCAACATTATGTGCATTGCTTTCTCCCTGGTACCAGATTACCCCTTTTATCGGGAAGCCGATCAGATTTGAAATCCCGGCTTCGTAATTGTAGGCCGGTTCGTATGGATGTGGCTGTTTTGGGTTTATTGCATTTTTAAGGTTCACATCTGCTCTGCCACGTACCCAATCCTGAATAAAATCAGATTTCCGCCAGTTACCTAACAGATCAACCAGCAGATTATCATGCTCCAATGTTTTGCGGTCTATCCACGATTCGAGTGTTGAACCGCCAACTGCCATTTGAACCAGGCCAATTGGGACTTTTGTATCGGTGGCCAATTTTTCTCCAAAATAATAAGCAACCGCCGAGAAATTACCTGCAGTATTTTCATTTAAGGTGGTCCAGCTGCCAGAAAAATAATTGAGCGCATTGATCTGGTTTAATGTTTTTTCATCCCAGCTGATGTTTTCAGTTTCGGCCAATAAATTATACTTCAATAACCGGATGGGAAGATTTTTCTTTAAATGATTTAAAGTGGCCTGAGCAGTAGCAGAAAATTTTAGTGGAAAAGCCATATTCGACTGACCTGAACATAACCATACATCACCGATCAGTACATCGTTGATTGTAATTCTCTCCTGTTTTGTGATTACCGTTATAGTGTAAGGCCCGCCAAACTTCATCGATGGAAAAAGCACTTTCCAGCTGCCGTTGTGGTCGGTAACCGTGTGTAAACTTAATTCATTAAAACGAACTGTAACCGCATCGCCGGCATTGGCTGTACCATAAACAGGAATAGGTTGATCGCGTTGCAAAACCATGTGGTCGGCAAACAATGCATTCAGTTTAAAACCGCCAAAATCTCCAGTGATGTGGCTATAAACGGTTTTGGCTATTATCCCTGCACCCGTAATATCAGGATGCAGGTAATCTGCAAAAAGCTCAGGACGGTTGTTCAAGGCCTTATTAAGATCTATAGGTTCAAACTGGTTTGCTTTTGCAACCTGTTCAATTTTATCCTGGATCTGCCAGTACCAATCGCGCGTACCGGATTTGAACCTTGTATGACCGCTAAAAATTGGGCTGAGCTTGCAAATGTATACTTTAAGCTTAGGGTTTCCTTCTTTTAAACGCTCGATGATCCATTGGTAATCTGCTTGAAATTCGTCTTTATAATTTGGCCAGTTCCTCGGGTCAGTATCGTTTAAACCAAGGTGGATGATGGCAATATCAGCACGGAAGTTTAATGCATCATTAAATTCTTTGGTTTTATAGTATGGATTGTGCCCTTTTTTTAAAAGCGTGGCTCCACTGTGTCCAAAATTCCCCACCAGGCATCGATCGCCCAATAACTGCTGCAATTGTGCAGGGTAAGCTTGTTGTTGCGGATTGGCCAATAAATAGCCGGCTGTAACCGAATTTCCGATACAGGCCACTTTTATTTTTTTTTGTGCATAGCCATTGCTGCTGATCAAAAAGACCAGCGATACGATTAATCCTAAAAAAGCTTTCATTCAGATTTATTTTACAATTTCGCTCACTGGAATACGTACAAAATATAAATCTTTCCAGCCTTCATAAAAGAAGCCAATAGTCTGCTCATCAATTTTAGTTAAAGAAGAATAACCAAAGAACTTTCTGTCATCTACCAGGAGTTCGTTTTTGCTGTTCCAGCTTTCGCCAAGATCTAAACTTGCCTTTATAGTGAGGTTATAGCGGTTGGCCTGGGTGTTGTTGTTACCGAAAAATACCACCTCTTTTTGTTTGCCTTTTACCAGCATATCGGCCTTGATAAAACTTGCCATACAAACTGGGTCTTGCAGGGCATTGTAAGAAGTATGGTGTTCTGTCCATGTTTTCCCCAGATCAGCGGTGGTTGCTACGCTCCTAAAACCGCCACGGTTATCGCGCATATTCAGCATTAAAACGCCCGGCGTGGTTTCTATGATCTGGCTTTCGGTTGTATTTGGTTTTGGCCCATCTTCTGTTTTCCAGGTTAATCCATGATCAGTGCTATAAACCAAAGTAGAATATGGCATCGCATTTTCATCCCAGTATTGGGCAGCAAAAACCAGTTTACCATCAGCCATGGCTATTCCACAGCCCGGCCCGTTAAAAAACAGGTTCCAAGTAGGGTCTTTAGTATCTTTGGTAATGCTTTTCGGTGCCGACCAGTTTAATCCATCATCATCGCTGCTCACCAACACCAACTGGCCGGTAACATCTTCAGATAAACCTGGTTTCGATCCCGCGATGGATCGGTTTCCTTTGCTCCACAGAGCAGCCACCCATATTTTTTTAGTAATAGGATCAAAAAGCACTGCCGGATCACCCACACCATTATTTTCGTTCGGTTCACCCATATCCATAATCACCTTCATCGGTTGCCAGCTTTTACCGCCATCGGTACTTCTACTCATGCCTACATCGATATTTCCTGGCAAATCACCTGAGTTTTTATAACGCACATCATATACGGTAATCAACGAGCCTTTATCTGTTGTGGCTATTCCTGGTATCCTAAAAGTATTGATACCGCTTTCACCTGCTTTCCTTACCGCGATACCCAATCTTTTAATAAAACCTGGCCCTGCTTCTGCAACAGCATATTTTTTAGCATTGGCATCTTCGATTTGATTGACATGAAATTCAATTTTCGAATCGATATCGGCCTGATCTTTAAGTTTAGCACTAAACCAGATATAATGCATACCCGGCTTGAGTTTTATATCGAGATCAAAACTTTGGCTCACCATGGTAGGATTAACCATTGTCAATTTATTTTTAGCCGCAAAAAGTGGCTCCTGACCGGTAAAATACACCTCAATTTTTTCGATCGATTGAAGCGCCGCAGGGTTAAGCTTAGCGGTTATTTTTTTAAATGAAATTTCTTTTTCACCTGCTGGGATATAAATCAGCACGCGTAAAAGTGGATTCGATTCCAATCCCTTTAAAACCGGAACCACTGGCGATGATGCCGTGATACTTATTCCTTTTAATGGAACAGCTTTTAATGCGAATGAAGCAAGTACGAGCAATAAACTTAAACCAGCTCTTATTTTAATATGTTTCATAATGTTTTTTTTTGTGTTAAGCATCTTCAAAATCATTAAATTTTGGACGAAGGAAATAAAGTTGAATCATAAGGGCGATAAAAACGATAATGGATAACATAGCGAAATCTTTACCCAAACTCCCCGAATCAGTAGATTTACCCAATAAGTCGGTAATAAAAGCTCCGGCAAAAACCCCTGTCATATTCATTACACCATAAGCCGTGGCCCTGTATTTTGAAGAAACAAACTGGCAAAGAATAGGCATATTATTGGCATCGAACATACCATAACCGAAACCAAAACAAAAGGCCGCCCCGATGATATTGAACAGGGAATGGCCAAAACCAATAAGTAACAAAGATGGAATGGTTAAACCTAAACCAATAGCGCTGGTATAAATACGACCTTTAATGTTCTTCTGCACCCACCTATCTGACAAAATACCACCAAAAATAACCCCCAAAAATGAAGAGGCAGCAATGGTAATGGTAGAAATTGGGCCTGCCTGTGCCATATCGATCCCCAAATTATTGGCAAAAAGCGTGGGAAGCCAGTTTTTGGTCGCCCAGCCGGGTAAGCTTGGAATGGCAAAATAAATCAGGATTACCCAGAAAGAGATGTTGCTGAACAAAAGTGCCAAACCTTTAAACAAGGAAGGTTTAACCTTGATGGATTCGCTTTCAAGTAAAACGCTTTGTTTCTTTTCTCTTAAAAAGAATACCAGAACCATTGCATAAACAATGCCTACAAAACCAAATGAATGGAAAGTGGCCTGCCAGGAGAATTTCGAAGCAATGGTTGCCCCAAAGCCGCCCAAAGCCTGGCCCATGTAAAGACCCGTCATGTGGATACCGATTGCGATTGACCTGGTTTTCGAACTGTGGTAATCGGCAATCAGCGATAATCCGGCAGGGATATATAGTGCTTCACTAACCCCCATTAATGCCCTTAACCAGTATATCTGATTAAAAGTAGTGGCATAACCCATTAAAAATGTAACCAGCGACCATACCAGCAAACTGCCCACAATAAGCCATTTCCGGTTTAATTTATCGGCAATAATACCAGATATAGGGCTCATTAAACCATATATCCACAGAAAAATGGCCATCAGATAACCGAAATTTGTGGCCGATTTCAGCTCGGCAATATCCATCTGCATCGCCGGTTTCATGGTCGAAAGCATTTGGCGGTCCATGTAATTTAACAGCGCCACAAACCAGAGCAGGCCAACCACTACCCATGCATATCGCTTTTCTCTCATTTCGTAGTTTTTATTTTCCCCATCAGAATATTGGGCGTTCTTACTCCTGCTTTAATTTCTCCCCCGGCAATTATGATTTCGTTTTCTAATCGCACGGCATTGGTTGTAACTGTGCCATATGGCATCGTCTCTTTTAAAGTTAACCAAGTATTTTTCTCAAAACTGTATTTCAAAACAATTTTACTAAAACCAGGGTGACTGGATTGCAATTTAATTTTCTGCTGATTTAACTGCTCTTTTTTAACAGGATCCTGTTCATTATCACCTGCTGCAATCAATTTTTCTACCTGATGAAAGGTTCCGCCCTGATCTCCACTAAAAACCAGCAGTTCTTTGTTATAGGCAATACCAGAAGCTGCCGACAAAGGATAAGGCAATGATTCTTTTATGGCCCAGGTATGCTTGTCAACATCAAAGGAAAAAACGTTTTTGTAGAGCGTACTGGTGCCTCCACTGTTTCTTTTTCTACCACCGATCAGGAAAATTTCCCTGCTATTTTCAGGATGTAACAATACTGTATGGGAAACATCCTGGGGCAGATTGATCATTTTTTCCCATCCCTCCTGCTGTTTTGTTAGGTCCAGCATTAAAAACTGATTTGTTGCCCCGTTTTCTGCTTCACCACCTGCCAGATAGATCAAATCACCAACTGATGTTAAAGCGGCATTGGTTACTGCGCTTGGTAGATCGGGAAGAAAAGTAACCTGCAGTTCATTGGCTTTCCAGTTCAAGAGCAAAACCTTCTTGCTTAATCCGTTTTCGTTCTCTCCACCAGCTACAACAATCCCGTACAATGTGCTGCAAACTGCTCCATAAGCAAGATTGAAAGGCAATTTCAGTGTTTTTTTAGTCGGCATGAGGGTCAGCTCATCTGCATTTTTCAGGTAAATTAAAACATTGTCGTAATATTTCTTTTTACCGCCGTTCCACGGCATTTCATTCGGGAAATTGGTACCACCAGCAACAAGCAAAAAGTGGCGATTTGTACCTGAAACCGCTCCGGCGAGGCCTATGGCTGAAATCTGTCCTGGGGAAGGTGCTATGTTGGCGGCAATGTTCCAGCCGATATTTTTAACACGCGGGTACTGTGCCAATAATTCTGGAGATATGATAGATGTAAGCAAGAAAGTAAGGTATAAGGTGATATTTTTCATTAATGTGAAATAGGGATTAAATAAAGATAACTATTGCCAAAGGATAATAATGACAACCTGACCGTCCTTTAAACCTTTTCGGTTTTATTCAGTTCATCCACAGATCGGAATGCCTTAAAATCTAGATTTTCAACTTCTGTTTTAAAGCGATCAAATGAAGCTGCATCCATATTTTTGATAGGGAGCCTGAACCCGCCACAATCTAAACCGATCAGTTTCATATAGGCTTTACCTGTTGCAATTCCGCCATATTTACCCAATAAACGGATAAAATCAATTGATTTCTGCTGCAAGACCGTTGCTGTTTTCAGATCGTTCTGTTCAAAAGCTTCAATTAACTGGTTATACAATGGAGTGAGGTAATTAAATGTACTTCCCACAGCTCCTTTTGAGCCTAAAACCAATGCAGAAAGCATATTTTCGTCACGTCCCCAAAGCATGTCGTATTTATTATTCTTGAAACTCATGCAGGAAAGAAAATCCATAAAATCCTCATGGGTGTATTTTACACCAGCGAAATTTGGAATTTTACCATCAACAGCTTCCAACAAATCGATCATACTCAGATTAACACCTGTTAAAACTGGAATGTGGTAATAATAAAAGGGCATTTCGGGTACTTCGGCAGCAATTTCGCCACACATTTCAGCCAAAACACCAATACTCGAAGGCTTGAAATACGATGGTGCAGTAAATGATACCCCATATAATCCAATTTCGGCTGCATGTTTAGCAAGTACCTTACAATCGGCCAGGCAGGTACCACCAAGCAAAGTCATTACCTTAAAATCTGCATCGTTTTTACATGCTTCAGCCCACGCCTCGGCCACTTCCATTTTTTCGTCGCGGGTAAGGGAAACGCCCTCTCCGGTTGAGCCACAGATAAAGGCCCCTGTAACGCCATTCTGTTTTAAAAAAGCGTAATATTTTGGAATCAGCTGTAGGTTTAGTGCTCCATCCTGATTAAACGGGGTAAATGGCGCGGCAATAAGCCCTTGTAATTTAGTGTTTTGCATATTGTATATCTGTATAATTTAACATAGTAATAGGTGACACGATCAAATCCTAATCGAATTGTCATCCTGAAACTGTCGAAGGACTTATTTAAGTATTAAGGCGTTTCGACAGGCTCAACGTGACAATTTGAATAGAATTATAACTTATGAGGGTCTTTTAATTTAAAAAACCGGATAACCAGGATTTTGCACCAATGCCCTGTTATTGGTTAAAGTACTTCGATCTAAAGGCCATAACAGTTTGTAAGCCGTTGCCGCGGTGATGGTTGTGTATTCATAAACATAGCTGTCGCCCATACGCCTTAAATCGTACCAGCGTTTACCTTCTCCTATAAATTCGAGGAAACGTTCTTTTAAAATGGCTTGGTTGCTGTTTACATCTACTATTTGGTTTGGATAACCCAAAGTAGCCACATTATAATTTGAACCATATCCCCTGGCCCGAACCAAATTGATTTCGGCAACCGGACTTTCGCCCAATATTACTTTTGCCTCTGCCAATAACAGCAGCAAATCAGCGTACCTGTATATGATGAAATCGTTGGTATATGCTCTGTTACCTGCATTTTGCTCGCCTTGATATTTCTTAAGGAAAGCGCCAGCAATTACATAAACACCAGCCGTATTTTTGGTGTAGGCGGACTGGATGGTCAGGTTTTTTCTAAGATCGAGGTTATTAAACTTGCGATAAGTGGCAATTTTAGTCGGTGCCCTTAATAAGCCACCATAATTATCGGTAGCCACATCAAATTTACGGTTGCCTACTGAATCGTAAAAGTTAACGATTAAACCTGTTTGAGGCACATAATTACCAATAAAACCCAGTGTCGCCTCATCTAATTTGTTTTTAGAAGAGAGTATAATTTCGTTATTATCTTTATTCGTGGTCGAGAAAACATCTGCAAAATTCGGCAATAGCGATAAGGTTATGTTTGCTTGAATGTCGGTTAATGCTGTTTTAGCGGTTGTGGCATCAGCAATACCACCGCTCCTGTGCGCGTTCCACAAATAAACTTCAGCCTTTAACATCTGTGTTGCGGCTTTAGACCAAAATCCTTTTTTATTCTTGGTATCGAAAGCATAACTGGTTCCAAAATTTGAATTTGAAAGATCAATATCGGACTTTATCAAAGCCATTACATCAGCTTCACTCGAAGCCGCTTTTGCTAAATTGGATACGTCAACACCAGTTGTTGGTTCTGTTTGGATAATTGTTTTACCCCAGGTTCTATACATCTGGAAATAATAAAACGCACGTAAACCATAGGCCATACCCAGGTAATTTTTCTTTTTGGCATCAGCTAAAATGCTGCTTTCGTTCAATTTTTGTATCAGCAGATTGATCTGGTTAATATTGCTATAAAAACCACCAAATGCACTTACCCCCGAGTTGTCAGCATCGAGTGTTTGTAACCACATACGCTCTAACCCTTGCGTTGCCTCACCCGTAAAAGTTGCCGTAGAGCCAGGATCGGTACCAAAGATATCCGATCTCAATTCTCCCAAATATTGGAAGCTGGAATTATGACTTCTAAAGCGGGTATATACTCCGTTCACAAAAGCATCAAACTGATCTGCGGTTTGCCAGTAACTTGCGTCGCTTAAACTACTCACCGGATTTAAGTCCAGCTCGTTTTTACATCCGGTAAAGATTAAGCCAGATAGGCTTAGCATTACCAATACATTTCTAAATATCGTTTTCATCTGTAATCATTTTGTTGTTAAAAACCTACCTGAAGTCCCATAATAAATGTGCGTGGAGTTGGGTATGTTCCCGAATAAATCCCTGTAATGGTAGTTCCCGATACAGGCGGTTCTGGTGATGGACCTGAGAATTTGGTGATGTACAATAAGTTGCTTCCGGTTACATAAATCCTCGCATTGTTAAAGAATTTAGATTTCTGCAAAAGTCCTTTAGGGAGATCGTAAGAAAGCGTGACCTCTCTCAGGCACAAGTAATCACCTTTTTCATAAAAACGTGAGTTGTTTCCGTTCAATACCGAATTTCCATTGTTGGCGCGGGTATAGTTTTGTTTAGACCCTGGCACCTGATCGGCATAGTACACTTTTGGAATATCGGTATTGGTATTGGTCGGCGACCAAGCCTGGGCCTGTAAATCGATATAATTAAATGTACCCTGATAATTACCTAATGTACGGGCCACTAAATCATTGTAAATAGTATGTCCTAAAGCAAAATCCCATCTGTTGTAAAGGCCAAAGCCTTTATAACTCGCATTAAAATTAAATCCACCAGTCCATTTTGGATAAATATTACCTAAATAAACCTGATCTCTTGAATCGATGATATTATCACCGTTTACATCTTCCCAGTTTACATCCCCTGCGGCAATTCTTCCGTTGGCTCCCGCAGCTAAGTTAGGTCCTGTAATACCGGCAATGGCATCGGTTCTGTTGCCTGCAATTGCAGCAACTTCGGCAGCATCTTTAAAAATGGAAACCTGTCTGTAACCATAGATGTTACCCAGCGGCCGGCCTTCCTGCAAACCGCCAACCCAGATCACTTTACCCGATGCAGGATCATAAATCTGCAAACCACCTTGTCTGTTATTCTCGTTTCCGTTGAAAGGTAATTTCAGGATTTTGTTTTTCACGAATGAGGCATTGGCTCCTGCGTTAAATTTCAAGCCGCCTTTATCGATGATTTTTGCATCGATGCCAATTTCTACACCTTTATTTTGAAATGTACCCAAGTTGGTTCTAAAACTCGAGAAGCCTGTATAACTTGGAAGATCAAGATTGGTTAAAAGATCACTGGTCTTACGATCGTAATAATCAAAAATCACAGTAATACGGTCTTTGAATAAGCCCATATCCAAACCTAAGTCTGTGGTTTTACTTTTTTCCCATCTTAAATCACTGTTGATAATTCCTGTATTCAAGAATCCTGCACTACCGTTGTAATTTCCCTGTAAACTGTAAACACCCTGGGTTTCGTAGCGACCCAAACCGGCAATATTTCCATTCTGACCGTAACTGATCCTTGGTTTAAGACTCGAAATAATCTGACTGATTTTTGAGTTTTTGAAAAATTCTTCGCGGTGTACATTCCATCCTGCAGAAACTCCCGGGAAGATGCCATTTCTATTTTCGCTGGCTAAACTAGATGCCCCATCCAATCTGAATACAGCTGTAAAAAGATATTTCTGATCGAAATCGTAGGCAAAACGACTAAAAGCCGATAAAATTTTATATTCTGTGCGGGTGGTAAAATTGGTACCTGCAGCAAAAGTGGTAGAGGCATTTGCCGTAGGAATATCATCCGTTGGCGCATTTTGTCCCAATACCTGGGAAGCATAAGATTTTACATCGAAATACTCACCACCGCCCATTAAGTTAAAATTATGCTTTCCAAAATTTTTGGTATAGTTTAATATACCATTGTATTGAGTCTGGAAATCCCTTCCGAATGCACTTGTGGAACTTCTGGTGGTACTACTACCCGAATTGGCAAAAATCTGTGCGTAGGTTTGTGTCGACTTTTGAAAAGACTGATCCAATGTTTCATACAGATAAGCATTACCTGTAGCTTTAAAATAAAGCCCAGGAATAATGTCCCATTTTACAGCTGCATTGGCTACAATTCTGTTTACCTCATTTGATCTATCCAATCGGCCTAACCAGTATAGTGGATTACCATCACTAGCGCCGTTACCTGGATTGGCTACTGTTTTTGCTTCATCAATCCATGGATTAAATGTTGGCCAGATGGCTAAACTTCTGTACAAAGTATTTACCTCTCCCCCAATTGTACCCAATTGAGAAGAAGTAGATAAAGTTACGCCCGAGCTGATTTCAACATTCGGTTTAATTTTATACGATCCGTTGATGTCGCCGGTATATCTTTTATATTTAGAGCCTACTATTACACCATCTTCGTTGTAAGCATCAAAGGCAGCAAAATATTTCCCCTTGTCGTTACCGCCGCTGGCGCTTACATAATGATCTTTGGTATAGGTATTCTGGAAAACCAGGTCTTCAACTTCCCCTCCATGATCTTTATACATAATCTGTCCTCCGTACGGATCGTTTACCAATTGCCAGCCACTTGGCAACACGGTAGTACCAGGAATATAAGTTTTGATATCAAAACTGGCCAGATCAGCAGCGTTGGTAGAAAGCCCTAAACCTCTTGATCCATTTGCCTGTGCCAAAGTTCTGCCAGCATTTAAATAACCCAAACGTGTATAATAAATGTAATCGCCAGCCCCCATGTACTGGTAGCCTTTACGCTCCTGATTATAACCGCCAGTAAATTTGTACGAAATCTGTGCACTACCCGCTTTACCGGTTTTGGTGGTCACCAATATTACCCCATTGTTTGCTCTGGCACCGTAAATAGCTGTTGCAGAGGCATCCTTCAAGGTTTCTATCGATTCGATGTTTTCAGAAGAAATATCGTTTAACGATCTGATTACTCCATCAACAATAACCAGGGGTGCACCCGGGCTATTGATGGAGGCCCCACCACGGAGCAATATTGAAGGGGCCGCGCCTGGCTGTCCCGAAGCGGTAACCACCTGCAAACCGGGTACAGTACCCTGTAATGCAGATGCCGCATTCGATCTTGGTGTATTTGCCAATACATCTTTGTCAAGTTTAGAAATCGAACTGGTTACGCTGCGCCTGCTCTGCGTTCCATAGCCTACTACCACTACTTCGTCTAATCCTTTGCTGTCTTCTAAAAGTTTTACATTCACTGAAGTCTGATCCTGAATGTTTACTTCCTGAGACAGGTAACCGATTAAACTAAAGACCAAAACATCGCCTTTATTAACCTTGATGCTGTAAGTTCCTGACGGACTGGTTGAAGTCCCGTTTTTTGTACCCTTAACCAGAACGGTTGTACTAGGGATTCCCAGTCCTGTTGCATCTGTAACTTTCCCAGTAATGGTTTGTTGTGCAAATGCCGTGATTGTTGCTATCATTAATACGAAGGGCAAACAATGCTTGGTGAGTTTAAAGTAAATTTCTTTCATAATTCGGTTAAATCAATTTGTATTATGTTATACATAATAATACTAAGTACCGATTTATTTTAATTATTTGCAAATAGTTTCGATAAATTTTAAGCGAAAATTTAGTTGCTTAGCTTTATATTTGCCCAGGCACCTATTTAAAGACGGATTTTTAAATAAAATAAATTATACATAATAATGGAAAGCATCAGTAATTTTAAACAAGTGGATACAAGTTCATTGGTAGATCGTGTAGAAGATAAGCTTGTTCAACTTTTGCAAGAGCGTAAGCTAAAGGTTGGGGATAGTATCCCTACTGAGCTAGAACTTTGTGCCGCCTTGGGTGTAAGCAGAACAGTTGTCCGCGAAGCTATGTTGAGATTACGGATGATGGGACTAATCGACTCCAAAAAGAAAAAGGGTGCAGTAATCACCTCTCCCGATATATTCGGCCTGCTTAGCAAAAGTATGAACCCGCACATTTTGGATCAGGGTACATTAAAGGATATTTTTGAGATCCGGCTGGTACTGGAGATCGGGATGGCCGATTTTATCTTTCAGAACATTACGGCAGCAGACATTGCCGAGCTCAAAGAAATTGTAGACAACGAGCCGGATGTATCCCAGGACCATCTTTTTAATATCCAGCATGAGATAGCATTTCACGGAAAGCTTTATGACATCACAGGCAATGAAACCCTAAGAAAATTCCAGGGCATGCTTTTGCCCATATTCGACTATGTGCACAACAGTGGGCTATTGAAAAAACAGGGACAGCTACATAAATTCGTTTCACATAGGGGATTGGTCAACATTCTTGAAAACGGTTCACCGGAGCTGTTCAGAAACGCCATGAGAAACCATTTGGAAAACCACTTCAGCCGTATTTTTTCTGACATTTGACACGACCTGTAATTTGGATAGATTTTCGGTTCAAGTAAATAACAGACTAATCGGGTCAAGATATCCTTAGTATCTCAAAAAACGAACCTTATTTAAGGTTTAAAATAATTTGCAACTTTCACCAATTCTTGCAAATCAACCAAGAAAAAACCTGAAATTTGCCCAGTAACGGCTACCAATTAAAAGCTCATCGAAAGATTGGCTTTTTTTGTTTAGATCTATCCATAATTAGTTAGCCCTTGTCTTAGCGAGGCGCTAAGATTAGATGAGTTTTTAATTGACCTCCATGTAGCACACATGCACACACGGTATGCCTGTGCCAGCGAGCGCGTGAATACCTTATGTTATTTGTTTTTCATTATTTTTTCGAATTCGGCCTGGGTTAGAATTTCTAAAAATTCATCGCGAAAGTGCCATGCAGATACATATCCAGTTGAGACAATGAAACTGATTACCCAGGTTGTCCTTCCCTTCCATAACTTGAATGCACAAATATCTGTCGCGGTAATATAAGGACTTGTTTCACCTAAGTGTTGATGTGAGGATGCTTTTATCGTGTCTATACCACCGGTTCCCAGGGGAATAAGATTGTTATGAAGCTTTGTCTTTTTAATGATATTATTGTCTTTGTCAAAATTAATCAGGTAATCATTTCCTAATAACACTTCATCCGGTACGGTTTGCCCAGTGATGACATATACTTTTTTTGCTCCATTTTTTATGACCGGAACAAGATTTAAACTGGTATTTTCATAAAATTTAAAAAGCGTGTCGTTTGAAACAGCCTGTGCAGCTTTTGACCGGATGGCATACAAGTCTTTTTCAATTCCGGTAAATTTTCTTGTTGCGGTGTCTATACTATATTTAGACGAATCTAAACTATGGCCGAACTTAACTGTCGCTAATACTACTGGATCGTCATTTTTAGAAAAAAAGATAGTGGTCATTTTTTTTTCTGCCTCATAAGAAAAATATCCCCCAGATAAACGCTTCTTCTCGCCGAAACTCGAGGTAAAAATCCGTGTACTATGACCTGAAGCCCATTCAGAACGATAAAGCGTTTCCCCCTCTGCATTAATGCTATCAGTAATCTTTCTCAGCGCATTTTTTTGTGCTGTTGCGTTTTGCGCCAGGATAAATAGGGTAATCAATGTGAACAGTTTTTTCATTGATAGCGAAAAGGTTAGTAAATATTTTGTGAATATAAACAACCTTGCGGATTTTGTATAACGCGGTTGCAATAGCACGAGTTGGTTTCAAACGTTCAGATCGTTATTTATAAAAGCTATATCTCTAATTTTGGTCGATAGTTTAAGAAAGCCAATTCACGTAAATCATCCAAAAAAATAGTTCGAGAATTGCCCAACGTGGGCTACTGACTAAAAGCTCATCGAACGATGGGCTTTTTTTGTTTGAAGGACGAGTTGAGTGAGTGTTTATGCAGTAATAACGACAAGCATTTGATTGATCTAATATATTCAATTATCTAAGTTTAACAACAAAAAACCACCTCATTACTCGCTTTACTGACGCATCTGGTGACGACTTTTCGTTTTATCAGGATGGATTGTACCTTTGACCAGGGATTTGAGGGATAGTAGACATCGGATTTCAATCCAAAGTGTGCACCCGGCTTTAGTCCCGAAATGCCGGGAAGTTTGAATCAATCTGTCCCAAAGATAAAAGTTAATCCAAACTTTCAGCGTTCAGTTTTTTGAATAATGCAACCCCTCTGCCATATTTCCCCGATAGGTGACTCGTCATGAATTTACTTGTCGTTTATAATTATATAAAAGATATGGAAAATTGTGTAAGGCTAATTGCAGATCCTTATATAGATTTGTGATATAAAAATTAACCTTGAGCGCTTTTAAATGTAGGTTCCGCTACCCTACATTGCTCAGGACCAGCTAAACGTAAATATATCCGACTTTACATGACTAAGAAACCCGGGAACGGACTGGTAACTTGAGTAAAATTGAATGGTATGTGCTATCCTCCGGCACTAAATTTAAATCCTAAAAGATTAAAAACATGGAACATCGCTATAAAATAACCGGAATGAGCTGTCAGGGCTGCAGGGCAAAAGTTGAAAATGCACTAAACGCTATTGATGGCATTTGTGCAAAAGTATCTCTGGATCCGGCTGAAGCCGTTATTAGCATGGAAAAACATGTCCCAACCGAGAAATTGCAAAAGACACTATCTGCTGCGGGAAATTACGGTATTGAGATGGGATCTCATGAAAAAGGGGTTTCAAAAGCATCTGGGCAAACAAATAGTGATCATCATGCATCAGAATACAAACATAACTCCCCGGCTAAAAAAAACGATATAAACCAAGGTGGGGATGTATTCTATTGTCCGATGCATTGCGAGGGCGAAAAGACTTATCCAAACGCGGGGCATTGCCCTGTATGTGGAATGGACCTGGTGAAACAGCCGGTAAAGATCCGGTCGTCACAGTTTACCTGTCCGATGCACCCCGAAATTATCAGGGATAAACCAGGAGCATGCCCGATCTGCGGGATGGATCTGGTTCCTACCGGGGCAGTTCTGGAAGAAGAAGATAAAACTTATGATTCACTGCTCAGAAAGTTTAAGATTGCAGCGGCCTTCACAATGCCCATTTTTATCATCGCAATGACGGAAATGATTCCCAATAACCCACTGTTTGATTTGCTGAAACTTAAATACTGGAACTGGATTCAGTTTGTACTATCCATTCCTGTAGTTTTCTATGCTACCTGGATGTTCTTTCAGCGTGCCTGGATATCGGTGATAACCTGGAAACTGAATATGTTTACCCTTATAGGAATAGGTGCGGGTGTAGCCTGGCTTTTCAGTCTGGTCGCACTGATTTTCCCCGATATTTTTCCTACCCAGTTTAAAACGCACCACGGGACTGTCTTTGTTTATTTTGAAGCCGCAACGGTTATCCTGACATTGGTATTGCTCGGACAGCTTTTAGAGGCCAGGGCGCATGGAAAAACCAATAGTGCCATTAAGGAGCTATTGAAACTAGCCCCAAACACCGCCACAAAAGTGGTTGAGGGTAAGGAAGTGTCGGTACCCATTGAAGACATCCACAAAGGAGATCTGCTGAGGGTAAAGCCAGGTGAAAGCATTCCGGTAGACGGCAGCATTGAGACCGGAGAAGCGGTAATTGATGAATCGATGATTTCAGGAGAACCGGTTCCTGTGGAGAAAAAAACAGGCGAAAAGGTAACTTCTGGAACAATCAACGGAAATAAGACTTTTATAATGGTAGCTGAAAAGGTAGGCTCGGAAACCCTCTTATCCCAGATCATCGAAATGGTAAATTCTGCCAGTCGCTCCAAAGCGCCCATCCAAAAAATGGCCGATAAGATCTCCGGCTATTTCGTGCCGGTTGTGGTGCTCATATCCATTATAACATTTTTATTATGGGCATTGTATGGTCCCGATCCGGCTTATGTTTATGCCTTTGTAAATGCGATAGCGGTATTGATTATTGCATGTCCTTGCGCCCTGGGGCTTGCAACACCGATGTCTGTAATGGTGGGCGTTGGCAAGGGTGCACATTCAGGTATCCTGATAAAAAACGCGGAATCGTTGGAGAAAATGAACGCTATTGATGTAGTTGTCATTGACAAGACCGGAACCGTAACCGAAGGTAAACCTTCGGTTGAAAAAGTGGTTAGTGTAAATTCAAGTTTTACCCAAAAGGATATTCTTGAAAAAATTGTGGCTTTGAACAGCAGCAGCGAACATCCACTGGCACAGGCAACTTTACGCTATGGCGAAGAAAACAAGATAGAGGTTAAGTCATTAACAAGCTTTGAGGCCATCACGGGAATGGGCGTAACAGGCAATTTGGGATCGGAAATACTGGCTTTAGGCAACCAGAAATTAATGGAGCAGGTTAAAGCGATAATAGCCCCTGAATTAAAAGAACAGGTTAAGGCTGCTCAAAAAGAGGGCAAGACGGTCTCTTATCTGTCTGTAGGAGAAAAAGCTGTCGGATATGTTGTGATTTCTGATAAGATTAAGCCTTCGAGTGCATCTGCAATTCAAAAACTCCAAAATGAGGGCATAAAGGTCATGATGTTTACCGGCGATAATGACGATACAGCTAAAGCAGTTAGCGAAGCGCTGAAATTAGACGGCTATAAAGCCCAGATGCTTCCTGAAGATAAATTAAAGGAAATAAAAAGCCTCCAGACTGAAGGCAAGAAAGTGGCGATGGCCGGAGATGGCATTAACGACGCCCCTGCACTTTCTCAGGCTGATATCGGCATAGCCATGGGAACAGGAACCGATGTGGCCATACAAAGCGCCGGGATCACCCTTGTGAAAGGAGATTTAAATGGAATTGCGAAAGTAAGGCTATTAAGCCACAAAGTAATGGCTAATATCAAAGGCAATCTCTTTTTTGCACTTGGATACAATATTGTGGGCATCCCGGTTGCTGCCGGCCTGCTGTATCCTTTTTTTGGGATACTGCTCTCACCAATGATCGCAGCCCTCGCAATGAGTTTGAGTTCCGTTTCCGTTATCCTCAATTCCCTGCGCCTGAGGAATGCAAATATCGATTGATTTTTTAGCAATGGATAAACTGGACAAGAACTTTTTGATAAGAGGGGAAATTAGCTGGAAGATGCGTAGGTATCTATATTTGGCCATTAGGCCATCACCAAATTGGGATCAATATTTATTAAAATCTTAAATTTATTAACGATCGCAACTGGTAAATCCTTTAAAATAGTGATAACTTATTTTTGGAACAGTCTACTATGCATGTAAGCTGGCAAGGTGGCTCAGATAAATTGCTGTTACACATTTTCTGACAGCTTCGGTTTCTAAATGGAGTACTTATTAAAAATGGGATTTACCTTTTGGAAAGTTTAATAAGACAACCCCCATCATATAATACAAAGTATGGTACCGCCTTTGTTCCGCCGAAAGTAATAATGAACTTCTCCTCTACGGTTATGCCTGTCAATCGCGATGACTCTTCCCTTTTTACCGCTTTCATCTATAAGAAGGTCCCCTATCCTGATCCGCATGAGAAAATCATGATCTGTCATGTTTCTTTTGATTACATACGTCTGCCTTCGCATAAAATTCAAATTGATTTTGAACATGAAACAATTAAATGAGTGTGAGAGAAAAAATTTAGCTGTATTAACTTTAGTGAAAAAAGATAGCTACCTAAAAAATCAGGTAGCTATCCATTAATCGTAAATTCAGCATTAGGGTACGTTCAAGAAGCTATGTTTTTATATTTAGCTTTGTGACCATTTTTTATTTATATCTCGGAAGATATTTTGCAAATCAGGGACAAGAAATCCTCAACGCTTTCTACGGCGTTTTTTACTGTCCCATTCTGATCTTAAAAAATTCACATACAGTAAAATCATGGCAGCGAAAAACACAATAACCACACCAGTCAGTACCTGTCGCATCCATTAATATTTAGTAATCTTAAATTCAGTTCTTCTGTTCAGCTGGTGCTGCTCTTCTGAACAATCCACACCATTTTTGCAGTTATTAACAGGTTCAGATTCACCATATCCTTTGGCAGTAATCCGGTTACGGTTTATTCCCCGCGAAATAATATAAGCAACTGCCGATTCTGCTCTGCGCTGCGACAACTGCTGGTTATATCTGTCGCCCCCTCTGCTATCAGTATGTGATCCAAGTTCGATCCAGATGGTTGGATTTTCCTCCATGATCTGTACAAGTTTATCTAATTCCAAAGCAGCATCCTTGCGGATATTCGATTTATCGAAATCATAATAAATGTTTTCGATCCGGATGCCCTGATTAAGTTTTATACGCTCAAGATTTAGGTCTATACGAACAGTTTGCTCATGCGCCGAAGGTTCCATCACGGTTTTGACCTCGCTCCGGAAATCCGTTTTCTCGCCACTGATTGTATAGCTGGCCAGTGGAACCTCAAAACTAAATGATCCGTCCTGAGCTGATTCAACAGACAGTCGTTTGCCGCCCGGGCCAACTAAAGTCACTACTGCTCCTGGCAAAATCCGGCCAGTTCCTTTTTCAAAAACCTTTCCTGTTATTAAATAGGTTGAAGCCATCTGTATTGACACGCTATAGATATCATCACTTCCCTTTCCCCCGTCGCGGTTAGAGGAGAGATATCCTGGGGATTGGGCGCTGGACGGAAAATAAGCCAGGTCATCCTTCGGAGAATTAAACGGGTATCCCAGGTTTTGAATACTTGTTATTTTATCGGCACGAGTAATAACCCTAAAAACATCAAGCCCGCCCATTCCAATATATCCATCGCTTGCAAAATACATATTGTTGTGCTCATCAAACGAAACTGTTCGCTCGTTCCCAGCTGTATTGATTTCCTCTAAATTCACTGGCCTGCCCCAGTCTCCTGACTGCATTTTAGTGCATATATAAAGATCTGCTCCGCCCTTGCCTCCTGGCATATTTGAGGAGAAATAAAGACTTTGCCCATCGGCTGAAATGTAGGGGTCGCTGAGTGAGTATTCGGATACGTTGTTAAAGGGAAAAGGAATTGGCTTCTGCCAGCCACCTTGTCCATCGCTTTGTGAGGAGTAGAGCTCAACATTTATCGTAGCAGGTTCCTTTCCGCTCCGTTTAGTCGTTTCTGGTATCCTGGTCATGGTAAAGAAAATAAGTTTTCCATCTCCTGTGAAGCTTGCCGGCCCTACATGATACTCAGAACTACCGGAAATGGGTATCACTTTTACACTATCCTGCCCGATATGCTGCGTATATAACTTAAGGTATCCGTTTCCTGTCCAGCCATAGATATCCTTATCGGGTTGCTTTGCACCGTCGAACTTTAAAAACGGTCTGTTTGCCGCTGTTGTTTCTGAATGAGCATTGCGATCGGATGCAAAAACAATCTGCCCTGATTTTTGAACAGCACCCCAATCAGACTGAGATGAGTTGAGGGAGGACACATTCATAAGCTCAATGGGTTTTGGATTACGCATCCATTTTAGCGCAGAGTCACACGAGCCTAACCATAAGTTGCGCTGCCGTTCAGTCACTTCACTATGTCGATCTATGTAACGCTGAAACTGGGCCTTTGCTTCAGTGTATTTTGCGTTGTGCTGTAGGGCACTGGCATATTTTAGGATATTTTGATCATTGCTTCCAGGCATGGCAGAGGCAATCGCATACCAGCTTTCCGTCTGTTTGTAATCGTTCATGTACCCATATGCTGAAGCCAACCGTTCCGCCGTACGTAGAACTGCTTTCTTGCGATAGGCCTGCTCATACAAATCTGCCGCCTTGCTAAAATTAAATAAATCATATTCCGTGTCGGCCTGCTTGAGGATATATTGAGCTGATGCCGGGTGGATAACCGTAAGGGTGATTATCGTAGCTGCAAAACAGGCCAGTAAGTGTTTGTTGTTCATGATTCCTTGCTAAATAGTGATTAAAATACCCTTGGGGTGGCCATTCGGATGTTCGGTTTGATAAAGGAGTATCCAATGGATATCTCGTGTGTGCCACCACTGTAGCCTTGTAGCGGCCCGACCGAAAAGTCGTATGCATAACCGATCCGTATCTTTTCCGACGGAAAAAACTGCAATGCGGCAACAGCTGAATTGCGCATATTCAGATCTTTTTGAAGATGGCTTTTATCGTAAAGCTTTACTCCGGTGCGGTAAGCACCTCCCACCCAGAAAACATCCTTGATCATCAGAAATGCATTTACGTCAAGGCTTGTAGGACCTCCTCTGTCATCTTTGATCAAAAATGAAGGTTTGAGCTGAAAGGATTCGTTCAGCGGCAGTAACATTCCGGCCGTCAGGTAAAAATGTGGCTTGGGCTGTGGAATAAACGCATAGCGGTCGATATTAACATAACTGGCGATCAGATTATCAGCAGATAACCCGGCATAGAAGCGGTCATTGGCAAAATAAACCCCTGCACGCGCATCGGGTACTATCGTACGCTGAACGTCCACAGGCTGGTTGGGTTCAGGATTATTTGGGTTGAGCATTGCGCCATCGATACCAAGCTGCACCATACCCACACCAAGCCCCAGTGAAAGCCTGGAACTTCCGTCATCGTTCATTTTGATGCGATAGGCATAGTTTCCATAAATACTCAGGTTGTTCTGCGCACCAAGTTTGTCGGAAGCCACCTGAAGGGCAAGACCAACGTTACCACTATTGGCAATTGCATCAACTGCTAATGCAAGGCTTTTGGGCGCACCGTTGATGCCTGTCCATTGGCTCCTGTAAAAAGTGTGCGCATTGAGTACTTCTTTATAGCCGGCATATGCTGGATTTATATAAATCCCATTGAACATGTACTGACTGTACTGAGCATCCTGTTGTGCTGAAACTGTTCCGGCAACCAGCACGAGTGCGCAGGTAATTGATATAATAATTCTTTTCATCATTGTCTTATCTTAGGAGCCGGCAATGCCGGCTCCTCAACTTCTTATTATTTTTTAAAGGCCCTGATCAATGTGATGTATCCCTTAAATACCTCAACTTCACTTCCCTCAGTCCGTTTTACACGTAACAGGTAGAAATAAGTTCCTTCGTTCAATCCTTCTCCTGTCCAGGTATTGTTATAGCCTTTGGCATGGAATACCTCATTGCCCCAGCGGTTTACAATTGTAAGTTCGCTAGACTGATACTGGTTCAGGCCGATGATCTCGAAGGTGTCGTTAATTCCGTCTCCATTTGGCGTAAACAGGTTTGGCACCTTGATGGCATTAAAGTCAGCAGTTATCTTAACTGAAGCTATATTGGTATAATATCCATCTTTATCTTTCACCCTATAGGTAAACTCGTCGCCTCCTGTATACCCTGCACGTGGCTCATAGCTAATCGTACCATCAGAATTGATTTTTAGCGTGCCGTTTTTCGGCTGAGCAGTAATCTCAATGCCGTTAAGGTCGAAACCTGAATTTTTAGCATCATCATTGTTCAGCACTGGTATTTTCACAATCTGATTTGCCTTTGTAGAGGCAACATCATCCACCGCTACCGGAGATGGAGTTACAGGGGTTACGGTTGGTTTGTCATTGGTACTGTCCGAACCAGATACATCACCTACATGTGTGCCTTCCGGAGTTAGCGCATCCACCTTAGCCGTATTACTCACGCTACCTAAATCTCTGTCTGCCTGACTCAATTTATAAACCACGCTATGGCTGATCGATTGTCCAGGTAATAGCCCTTTAGGAACAGGCAATAAAAGACCTGAAACCCCTGCCTTGGTATCATTTAGTGTAACCGAAGTTAAAGTCGTCATGCCTGTATTGGTAATCGTAAAGGTATAGTTGATTGAATTACCGGATACCACCGCTGTTTTGACAAGTGCGATTGATGAACGCTGTGGCATAGGGGTTTGTGTAGGCTGATCATTATCTTCAGTTGTACCCGAGCGATCTGTTACCTTGTCTCCTGATGGTGAACTGGCGGCAACCTCAGCCGTATTCTCTACTTTTCCGTTGTCCCTGTCTGCCTGGCTTACCAAATAAGAGTACTGGTAGGAAACCTCGGCTGCAGGTTCCAGACTGGTTGCTACAATTACATTCAACGACAGTTTATTATCTGTAAGCGTAACCGGTGCCAGCTCAACATTTCCTGTGTTTCTGATCTTAAACGTATAAACAATATTGTTTCCATCTGTACTTAGCACTCCAGATTTCACCAGTGAAATTGCTGGTTTTGCAGTAATTATTGTCACAGTTGGATCGCCAGCTGCAGGCGTTGACGGATCATCAGAATCTACTACTGCTGTCCCCCCCTTAGGATCTGTTCCTGAAGCGGAGGCCTGGTTGGTGAAACGCCCGCTGTTTACATCAGCAAGGGTAAGAGTATGCCTTGCAGTCATAGTAACCTGAGCGCCTGGCTGCAACACCGCGATGCCCAAAGGAATAATGCTTCCCTGATCTGCTTTTGCATCAGTAATGGTGACATTCTTTAAAGTCACATTACCGGTGTTGGTAACAATTAATTTATAATTAATTACATCCCCTACTTTAGTCGCCACATTTGTTGCGGCCTTCGTAAGGCTCATCGATGGAGCAGCCGGAATAATGGTTACCGTAGGGTCGTCAGGGGTTCCTGTTGAAGGATCATCAGAATCCTTGTCCACACCATTCCCTTTAGGGTCTTTGCCCGTAGCCTTAGCCTGGTTGGTCACACTGCCACCGTCAATATCCGACTGTGTCATTGTATGCACAGCAGTCAAGGTAACCGAAGCACCCGGTGCAAGGTTCGCTACAGGAGAACCTGTAACCACTGCATTGGCATCGCTCACCGCGATATTGCTTAAGGTAACATTACCGGTATTGGTAACGATTAAGTTGTATTTAAGCTCAGCACCGACTGTATTCGGTACCGTGCCGTTCACCGATTTTGCAAGGCTCATCGATGGAGCAGCAGGGATAATGGTTACTGTAGGATCGTCAGGAGTTCCTGTTGAAGGATCATCAGAATCCTTGTCCACACCATTCCCTTTCGGGTCTTTGCCCGTAGCCTTAGCCTGGTTGGTCACACTGCCACCGTCGAGATCCGACTGGGTCATTGTATGCACAGCAGTTAAGGTAACAGAAGCGCCCGGTGCAAGGCTTGCTACAGGTGAACCTGTAACCACTGCATTGACATCGCTCACTGCGACATTGCTTAAGGTAACATTACCGGTATTGATAAGCACCAGGTTGTATTTAAGTGCTGTACCAACCGTATTCGGTACTATGCCGTTCACCGATTTTGCAAGGCTCATCGATGGAGCAGCCGGGATAATGGTTACTGTAGGATCGTCAGGAGTTCCTGTTGAAGGATCATCAGAATCCTTGTCCACACCATTCCCTTTAGGATCTTTGCCCGTAGCCTTAGCCTGGTTGGTCACACTGCCACCGTCGAGATCCGACTGTGTCATTGTATGCACAGCAGTTAAGGTAACCGAAGCACCCGGTGCAAGGTTCGCTACAGGAGACCCAGTAACCACTGCATTGGCATCGCTTACTGCGATATTGCTTAAGGTAACATTACCGGTATTGGTAACGATTAAGTTGTATTTAAGTTTAGCACCCAAAGTATTTGGTACCGTGCCATTCACCGATTTTGCAAGGCTCATCGATGGAGCAGCCGGGATAATGGTTACCGTAGGGTCATTAGGGGTTCCTGTTGAAGGGTCATCAGAATCCTTGTCCACACCATTTCCTTTCGGGTCTTTGCCCGTAGCCTTCGCCTGGTTGGTCACACTGCCACCGTCGAGATCCGACTGGGTCATTGTATGCACAGCAGTCAAGGTAACCGAAGCACCCGGTGCAAGGCTCGCTACAGGTGAACTTGTAACCACTGCATTGGCATCGCTCACCGCGATATTGCTTAAGGTAACATTACCGGTATTGGTAACGATTAAATTATATTTAAGTGCTGCACCAACCGTGTTCGGTACCGTGCCGTTCACCGATTTTGCAAGGCTCATCGATGGAGCGGCAGGAATAATGGTTACTGTAGGATCGTCAGGAGTTCCTGTTGAAGGATCATCAGAATCCTTGTCCACACCATTCCCTTTCGGGTCTTTGCCCGTAGCCTTAGCCTGGTTGGTCACACTGCCACCGTCGAGATCCGACTGGGTCATTGTATGCCCAGCAGTTAAGGTAACAGAAGCGCCCGGTGCAAGGCTCGCTACAGGTGAACCTGTAACCACTGCATTGGCATCGCTTACTGCGATATTGCTTAAGGTAACATTACCAGTGTTGGTAACGACTAAGTTGTATTTAAGTGCCGCACCAACTGTATTTGGTACTACGCCGTTCACCGATTTTGCAAGGCTCATCGATGGAGCAGCCGGGATAATGGTTACCGTAGGATCGTCAGGTGTACCTGTTGAAGGATCATCAGAGTCCTTGTCCACACCGTTCCCTTTAGGGTCTCTGCCCGTAGCCTTAGCCTGGTTGGTCACGCTGCCACCGTCAATATCCGACTGGGTCATTGTATGCACAGCAGTTAAGGTAACAGAAGCGCCCGGCGCAAGGCTTGCTACAGGAGAACCTGTAACCACAGCATTGGCATCGCTTACTGCGATATTGCTCAAGGTAACATTACCGGTATTGGTAACGATTAAGTTGTATTTAAGCTCAGCACCGACTGTATTCGGTACCGTGCCGTTCACCGATTTTGCAAGGCTCATCGATGGAGCAGCCGGGATAATGGTTACCGTAGGATCGTCAGGTGTACCTGTTGAAGGATCATCAGAGTCCTTGTCCACACCGTTCCCTTTAGGGTCTCTGCCCGTAGCCTTAGCCTGGTTGGTCACGCTGCCACCGTCAATATCCGACTGGGTCATTGTATGCACAGCAGTTAAGGTAACAGAAGCGCCCGGCGCAAGGCTTGCTACAGGAGAACCTGTAACCACAGCATTGGCATCGCTTACTGCGATATTGCTCAAGGTAACATTACCGGTATTGGTAACGATTAAGTTGTATTTAAGCTCAGCACCGACTGTATTCGGTACCGTGCCGTTCACCGATTTTGCAAGGCTCATCGATGGAGTGTATACAATCGGTGTAACTGTACAGCCTGGGCATGCCGGTGTTGGCGGTGTAACCGGATAGTTGGGATCGGTAGGCGACAATGGCGTTGGATCTACCGAAGTAGTCGTAACCGGTTTGTCCTTCGGATCTTTTCCGATCGCAGTAGCCACGTTGAACACACCTCCGTTATCAATTTCCACCTGGGTTAAGGTATGGAAACCGGTAAAGGTTGAGTTATCAGACGTACCTACCGCAAGTGAAGCGATCGGGCCACCAGAAATGGTCGCGTTTGCATCGGTAACCGTCACATTTGTTAAGGTTACGTTGCCCGTATTGGTCACCACGAAAGTGTAGTTGATACGGTCGCCCGCGTCTACCTTACCGTTCGTGTTGAAGTCATTGTAAGAACCGTCTTTCGCCAGGGTCATTGCGCCTGTGTGTACGATCGGTGTAACTGTACAGCTTGGGCATGCCGGTGTTGGCGGTG